>ERZ808240.443-NODE-443-length-54774-cov-13.481167_pt1 | contig 54774 bp, 38 predicted proteins | sample MGYA00521084_ERZ808240 | MGnify/ENA primary metagenome ERZ808240 (study PRJEB31516, sample SAMN03275571) | gut metagenome | biome: mammalia-associated habitat; material: feces | host: Papio cynocephalus | place: Kenya | collected 2012-08-06 ...
ACCGACTGGCTGCACCATTTCACCGTGGCCAAATACGCCTTGGAGCACGGCAAGAACGTGGCCATCGAGGTACCATCAGCAATGAACCTCGACGAGATTTGGCAACTCATAAACCTAAGCGAGAAGACTCGCCTCCACGTGATGATGCTTGAGAACTGCTGCTACGACTTCTTCGAGCTCAACACCCTCAACATGGCGCAGCACGGCGTGTTCGGCGAGGTGGAATACGTGCAGGGAGCTTACCGCCACGACCTCTCTCCGTTCTGGGACGCTTATTGGAAGAAAGACGCCAACGACAAGCTCGGCTGGCGTCTCGACTACAACCAGAAGTTCCGCGGCGACGTGTATGCCACCCACGGTCTCGGCCCCATCGCGCAAGACCTTGACATACACCGCGGCGACCGCATGAAGACGCTCGTGGCAATGGATACCAAGAGCATCAACGGCAAGGCCTGGGTCGAGAAGATGTCGGGACAGAAATGCGACAAGTTCGCCAATGGCGACCACACCGTGACCCTCATCAGCACGGAGAACGGCAAGATGATAGAGGTGCAGCACAACACCATGACACCACAACCATACAACCGCATGTACCAGGTGGTCGGCACGAAGGGCTTCGCCAACAAGTATCCAATAGAAGGCTACGCCCTCTCAAGCGCGCAGATGAAGGCCAGCGGAGTGCAGCCGACGAAGGAAATGAGCGGTCACGACTACATGGGCAAGGCCGACTTCGACGCGCTGGTGGCGAAGTATCGCTCACCGATAGTGACCAAGTATGAGGCCATGGCAAAGAAGGTCGGCGGCCACGGCGGCATGGATTTCATCATGGACAGCCGCCTCGTCTATTGCCTCCAACACGGTCTGCCTCTCGACATGGACGTGTATGACCTCGCAGAATGGTGCTGCCTCGCCGAGCTTGGCACAATATCGATGGACAACGGCAACATCCCAGTGCAGGTGCCCGACTTCACCCGTGGGGCTTGGAACACGCAGAAAGGCTACCGCCACGCTTTCGCCTCAAAGGAAGAGGAGGAAGCCGTAGACAAGGCCAACGCCGCGTTCACGGCCAAGCTAAAGGAGAAAGGCGCGAAATACTGGAAGAAGCACCCCACCACAAAAGCCGACGGCAAGAGCCACCAGATGGGTCTGTAAGGAGTCCCTTGCGTGACTTTGCCCCACAAGAACAAACATAAGAACATACAAAAAGGAATCCCATGCTCACGCACGGGATTTCTTTTTGTTGATAAAATCAAGGCTCCTCTATGAATAGCGACAACACCTTTTAGGCAAGCCATGTTATCCCGAACTGGGGTAACTTCTTTTCCAGCTTGTCGATGGAGACGACAGGAAAATATATTTTCACGACATTTTATTTTCGTTTCATTTTTCTTTTATACCTTTGCACCCGGAAAGCAAAGGTTGCTTTCTAAGGGGTGCTGCGGTCTTTGCCGCGGCTGAGATCATACCCATGAACCTGATCCGGATAATGCCGGCGTAGGTAGAGGATAATCCCTTCAGTATTTTTTCTAAAAACAAAAGGTATCAATGAAAAGAACCGTTTTCATTATGAGCCTGTCACTTTCGGCCGTTGCAGCGATTGCAGGCAAGCCGGAAAAACTCGACACGCTCAACACGTACACACTGCAAAGTGTTCAGGTGACATCTACAAGGGCCACGAAAACCACTCCTATGGCCTTCACGACTCTCAGGAAGTCGCAAATCAGCGAGCTCAACTACGGACTGGATATCCCATATATCCTCTCACTGACTCCATCTGTGACCACCACCTCCGACGCAGGCAACGGCATCGGCTACACATCGATACGAGTGCGTGGCATAGACCCTTCGCGCATTAACATCACGGCCAACGGCGTACCTGTAAACGACGCTGAAAGCTCACAGGTGTATTTTGTCAACATGGGCGACTTCGCCTCTTCATTGCAAAGCATGCAGTTGCAACGTGGAGCCGGAACATCGACCAACGGCGCTGGAGCCTTCGGAGCCACCCTGAACATGCAAACAGAAAACATAGGCGCAAAGCCGTATTTCGGCCTCGACCTAAGCGGTGGCAGCTATTACAGCCACAAGGAGACGGTGCGCTTCGGCACAGGTCTTCTGCACAACCACTGGGGACTGCAAGGACGCCTGTCCAACATAGGCAGCAAGGGCTACCTGGACCGTGCATCAACAAAGCTCAACTCTTACTTGATGCAAGGCGGCTATTTCTCAGACAACACCATGGTGAAACTGGTGACATGGAACGGCACGGAGCAGACTTACCACGCGTGGAACTACGCCTCGAAATATGAGCAGAGCCTCTACGGAAGACGCTACAACTCGTGCGGTGAGTATTATGACGACAAGGGCAACGTACACTATTACAAAGACCAGACCGACAACTACCACCAGATGAACTACCAGGCCATCTGGAGCCAACTGTACGGACAGAACTGGTCATCAAACGTAACGCTCCACTACACCTACGGCTATGGCTACTACAATGAGTACAAGGCCAACAAGGACTACCGCGACTACGGTCTGTCAGACACCAAGCTGAAGAGCGACCTGACGCGCAAGAAGATAATGGAGAATGACCTCTACGGTGTAGTGGCCAGCATCAACTACGACAACAAGTCCAACTACAAGGCCACGCTCGGCGGAGGATGGAACAGATACATTGGCGACCACTGGGGCGAGGTGCTGTGGACAAAGGAGAAGGCCAAAGGGTTCTATCCTGGCTATGAGTATTACCGCAACAGGGCATGGAAGACAGACTTCAACGTATACGCCAAGGAATCGTGGACTTTCCTTAAAGGACTCAACGCTTACATTGACCTGCAATACCGCCACGTGGGATACCGCATGCAGGATCCACGCGACTATTACATCGACGAGGACCGCACGAAAGGATATTGGGCACACGACGACTTCGACTTCTTCAACCCGAAGTTTGGAATCAACTATAAGATAAACAGGCATAACCGTATATACGCCAGCTACGCCATAAGCCACAAGGAGCCCACGCGCAACGATTACCAGGACAACGAGGTGCAGCACTTGAAAGCCGAGAAGCTGCAAGACGTGGAGTTCGGCTACCGCTACGAGAGCCCGAAATTCACGGCTGGAGCCAACTTCTACTACATGTACTACAACCACCAGTATGTGCTCACAGGTGCCATAAACGACATAGGCGAGATGATAGCCAGCAACGAGAACAGCGGCCGCTCTTACCGTGAGGGCGTGGAACTGGAAGGAGCGTGGAAACCAGTGGATTGGTTCCGATGGGATCTCAACGCAACATTCTCACGCAACATCTGCAAGGATTGGACAGTGGATCTCGATGACAACACAAGCTACAACCTCGGCGACACGCATACGGCTTTCTCACCCGACTTCATATTCAACAACGTGTTCACGTTCAACTACAAGGGTTTCAACGCAAGCATCCAAAGCCAGTATGTGGGCGAGCAATATCTGACGAATACCGACTTCAAGGCTTACAACAACTATAATGCTGACGGTAAGTTTGACCAAAGCGTAGACATGACCTTAAAGGCTCACTTCACGACAAACGTCAACCTCGCCTACAACTTCAAGCTCCCGAAATTGGGTCTGAAAGATGTCACATTCGGCGTAACGCTCTACAACATCTTCGACAGCAAGTTTGACAACAACGGTTGGGCCGCTCCAAGTTTCCGCAAGACAGCCAATGGCACCGTGGAGGCTTACTGCTCCGACGACCTCTATGAGGCAGGATTCGCACCATCAGCTCCTTTCAACTGGATGGCACATCTCTCTCTGAATTTCTAAAACCATTCCAAAGCCGGTCTTGTGCCGGCCCACAAAAGGTGTCGTGGCTAATCCATGGATAGGCTGGGCACTGGTTATGGGTCGACAAAAGACCGGCTTGGCATTTGACATTTACGACCACTCACATGCAAGATGCAAGCATAATAATTCCAAGCGACTGGGGCGACGACTTCGCAGTAATTCTCGCCAACGGCTCCTACCCCACCCACGACATACCATTGTCGCTCCTAAGGAAAGGCAAACTGCTGTGCTGCTGCGACCGTGCCGGACAGACGGCCATTGAGCACGGCCTGTCTCCTGACGCAATAGTAGGCGATGGAGACTCACTGCCCAGGGGCATACAGGAAAAATACGCCGGCATCTTCCACCGTGTTGAAGACCAAAACTACAATGACCTCACAAAGACCACAAGGTATGTGGCAAGCAGGAGCTACAGGCGAATAGTGTATATCGGGGCAACAGGCAAACGAGAAGACCACACCATTGCCAACGTAATGCTACTGGCCACATATAGACACCGACTTGGAATAGAGCCTATAATGGTGACAGACTACGGATGGTTCTCCGCACAGAAGGGAACGCACGTGTTCAATGCCTTTCCGCGCCAGCAGGTAAGCATATTCAACATTGGATGCAAAGTCCTCAGCTCAACCGGCTTGAAATGGGAATGTTACCCATATGCGACACTATGGGAAGGGACATTAAACGAGGCCACTGGAACATCGTTTCGGATAGACAGCGACGGCACATATATAGTTTACCAAACATTTGACGCAAAATGACTGAATACTTATCAGAACATTGGCTGGACATAACCACAACCATTCTTGGCATAATATACATCGTACTCGAGTATCGGGCGAGCATCTTGCTGTGGCTCGTGGGCATAGTGATGCCGGCACTCGACGTGGCCCTATATTACAGCCATGGGCTATACGGTGACGCTGGCATGGCTGTTTACTACACTTTCGCCGCTCTCTATGGCTGGATTGTATGGAAGTTTGGCCACAAGCACAAGCAACAGGAGGGTGAGGATATGCCAATCACCAACATGCCAAAACGACTCTATCCCACAACAATTGTGTTTTTTGTCGCTGCATGGGCAGCCACGTGGTACGTGCTTAGCCATTACACCAATAGCAGCGTGCCTGTTCTCGACGGCTTCACCAATGCCCTAAGCTTCGTCGGCCTTTGGGCACTTGCACGAAAATACACTGAGCAATGGCTTTTCTGGATTGTGGTGGACGCGGTGAGCTGCTACCTATATATTGGCAAGGGCATTCCTTTCAAGGCATCACTCTATGGACTGTATGTTGTCATAGCAATAATGGGCTACCGCAAGTGGAAAGCAATGGCAAAATAGGCTGTTTTCATAAGAAAAAGCCTTACCTTTGCAGCCGCTTATGAAAACAAAAACGTTTAACAAACGCGACGCGATCGTTTTCAAGCACTTCAACCACAAGGGCTACAGCCTCTTTGCCGCTTTGGGCAAAGTAGTTGTAATAGGCGTTCTTGCAGTGCCAACGCTCACCTACGCCAAGGCTGGCGGCAAAGCCACAACGCCAAGCGAGGAAGGCGCAGACTCTCTTTCATTCGGAGAGCAGAGAATTGACGAAGTGCAAGTGACAGGATCGCGCGCTCCGCTGACAGCAAGGCAGTCAGCGAAAATCGTTGAGGTCATCTCCCGCGATGACATTCACCGTGCGGAAGCGCAAACCATCAACGATGTATTGAAATTAGCCACAGGCGTGGATGTCCGTCAGCGCGGTGGCTTTGGTGTGCAGACGGACATTTCCATCAATGGTGGCACTTTCGACCAAATCACCATTCTGCTCAACGGCATGCCGCTTGCGTCGCCACAGACTGGACACAACGCCGCCGACTTCCCCGTTTCGCTCGACGACATAGACCACATTGAGGTACTTGAGGGTGCGGCGGCAAGGATTTTTGGCTCTGCTGCTTTCTCTGGAGCCATAAACATCGTGACCACGCCACGACCTTCATCCCATGGCAAGAAAGGCTGTGAAGGTAAAGCTACTGTCGAAGGCGGATCTTTCGGTTCATTCGGTGGAGACGCAAGGGTGGCGGCCAGCTTGATAAAGCCAAGAAACGGCACGCCGGGAAGTTCCATGCTTTTCTCATCCCTTTCAGCGGGATACAACCAGAGCGATGGTGGCACAGCCAATTCCGACTTCCGGAACCGGCACGGATTCTATCAAGGACAATTCACGTCAAGGGTTGCCAACGTCAATTGGCAAGCCGGTATCACATCAAAGGACTATGGCGCCAACACGTTCTATTCGGCACGATTTCCCAATCAATATGAGTGGACGCGAAGGTATATGGGCTCTGTCAGCTTGGGCATTAAGCCGCTTGCTGACAAAGGCGGATTCATTAATTCATTGGAGATTGAACCTGCCATATACGCGCATCGAGACATAGACCACTATCAGCTGACGAAAGGCGCGACCGGAGCCAAAAACGGCGAGAACTATCACCGCATGGACGTGTATGGCGGTTCTCTGAGCGCGGTCGCAAGTTGGGCGGCCGGAAAGACTGCCATAGGAGCAGACCTACGCAAGGAGCATATCCTGTCTACCGCTTATGGCGAGCCATTGAGCGAAAGTGATTGGAAAGCCATAGGCAACACGACTCGCTCTTATGACCACATGGGTGACCGCACTAACACAAGCCTTTTTCTTGAGCATGATGTCATGATTGGCGGACTTACCTTGTCGGCTGGATTGATGGCAAACCGCAATACGGGGCTCGACAACAAGTTTCGCGTGTATCCAGGTGTGGACATAAGCTTCAGACCAGACGACCACTGGAAGTTGTATGCCAGCTGGAACAAGGCGATGCGACTGCCGACATTCACAGACCTATACACGAATAGCTCGGCTCAAAAAGGTGACATAGCGTTAAGGCCGGAGCGCAACAATACCATAAAAGGTGGTGTACGCTATCGCACGCTTGGTTTCGAAGCGTTGGCAAGCGCGTTTTACAGTCAGGGCCGCGACATGATAGACTGGGTGTATGAGACTGCCGAATCGAAAAGGTACCAAGCCATGAACATCGGCAAGCTCAACAACACAGGCTTTAATATAGAAGCAAAGGCTAATCTGTCGCAGATGCTTTGTCAAATGATTCCTCATGATTATGAACCCTGGCTAATAACATTGGGCTATGCCTATATCAACCAGACTCACAAGACCGACAAAGAGATACACAAGTCGCTATACGCGCTGGAATATCTTAGGCATAAATTGGTTGCTACCATCTCTCATCCAATAGTGAAACGTCTCTCCGCGTCGTGGTCACTACGTTGGCAACAGCGAATGAATGGCTACCATCCATACACAAAACTGGATGGGAAAGTGCAATACCAGCTTCCTTACTGCACCATTTACGTGAAGGCCGACAACATCACATGCCACCACTATTACGACCTTGGCACGGTGAAACAACCAGGACTCTGGATAATGGCGGGAGCAAAGGTAAACATATTCTGACAAAAAACAAAATTACATAGCAAGCCCTGTAAGTTAATGAACGCTACATTAAACTTACAGGGCTTGAATTTTATGTCGCTTGCATGCAATCAAACAAGAGGTTACATGGCATGTACCTGCTTGGCAATTTCATTGGTTGGATCAACTGCGAGCATCTTCTCTGCCCACTGCTTAGCCGCAGCCTTGTTTTTCTTCACGTTGAACTCATAGACAATCATGTACTGATAAGCTGTCTTCAACATGGCTGTCTGGTTGTCTGAGCGATCAGCCTTCTGCTCAAGCGAAGCTGCGAGAGCCTCATAGAAAGGCTTAGCCAAGCCTTGCGTGCTCTCAGGATCAAGAGCCGACTGAATGCTACCACGCACATAGTTGATGAAGTTAGCCTGATCTGGGTATTTCTCTGTCAACTTAGCATAAGTGGCATCAGCTTTTTTATAAGCTGCAATAGCACCAGCCTTGTCACCAGCTTTGTGACGCTTAGTGGCAATCTCAATATACTGGCTTCCAAGGCTATTGTAATCTGAGAAGGAAGGATTCTCCTTAGCATCAATAGACTTTTCTACATATTCGAGAGCCTTGTCAAAGTCACCCTTCTCGTTATAAACGTCAGAAAGGCTCTTGTAAAGGATAGGCTTGGAAACAATGGCGTTTGCGTCAGCGTCAAGAGATGCAAGCGACTTGTTGTAAGCGTCAACGGCCTCGTCAAAACGCTTGGCTTGCTTTAACGCTGTGCCATAGTACGCATAGTCATCTGCAGTAATCGTCACGCTATCACTCTTATTGAACAAGCGGTCAGCATATTCAAGAGCCTGATCTGTATAATTTTTGTCAGTAGAGTTCCAGAAAACAAGACGATTGAGAGTATTCCACTTTGGATTCTTAGAGAGTCCGGCCTTGGCCACTTCAATACTCTTGTCCTTGTCACCAAGCATCCACTCAATTGTAGCATAGTCCTTGATGTCATTGTCTTCCATCTTAGTAACATCAGCCACCTTGCCATAATACTCCGCTGCCTTCTGAAGGTTAGGATTCTTAGTGTGGTAATAAATGCGAGCGGCAAGGGCATCCACAGGATAATCTGGCACTTGCTTACGCAAATCCTCAAGCGTGGCAACAGCATCTTCTGGATTACGACCACGAAGAATCATGGCATACTTATAATAACCTTCGGGATTCTTAGGAGCAAAATAGATGGCCTGCTGATAGTTTTGTGAAGCGCCACCAGCGTCGTCATTAGAAACGCAAACATCACCTTTCAGCAAGAAAGCGTCAGCATTCTTAGAATCCTTGGCCAAGGCATAGTCGGCAAACTGAGTAGCCTTTTCGTATTCCTTATTATTATAAAAAGCACGGCCGATAGCTATAAGAGCGCTTGGATTTTTCTTGTACTCCTTATAAAGGTCTTTCACCTGCTTCTCATAGTCAGCTCCCTTTGCCTTGATTATCTGAGTAGCCTGTTCAACAACAGCCTTAGTGTCTGTCTGAGCTGTTGTCAAAGTGGCCGAGCCAAACAACAAGGCACCAGCCAAAATAAATTGATATTTGTTCATAGCGTTACTGATTTTATTATTCTACTTACTGAATAAACGAAAAAGAACCAAAGAAGTTATGTATTTATAGATTCTATATCATTTATTGAACGGTATTAACATCTCTGACGTTTATATTGCCCAAAACAGGCAACAAACCTGTTTTCATAACAATGCGTTGTCCCTTTGGTCCCTGTATGAAATGAGCAAATCCCCAAGGAAGTCCTTGGCGAGGGTCATTCAGCAAGGCATAGATAGTGCGTATGAAAGGATACTCGCCACTGTAAATGTAATACTGGTATGGCTTGCGACTGCTCTGCGGCGTTGCAGGATGAATCTTGCTGAGACTCATCACCCTCACGTTGCGTTTAAAAGTGAGATTGGTAGTATCACGCTTGTCATTAAGCCAGTTGTTGCCAATAATTCCAATAGCGTTAGGATTTTGCTCCACATATTTAATCACCTCAGCAGTCTTATTAACAGCCGCAACATTCTTGTTAATGATTGGCTTGCCACCAAGGACGGAATCTTCAATGTAATGAACGGTGCTCGACTTAGGATTGTCGAAAACAACCGTTATGGTGCCTCTACCGCTTCGCTTGTCGAGTTGACTCCACTTGGTCACCTTGCCATTCATTATGTCTTGAACGTTTTTCACGGAAAGCAAAGTGTCAGTATTGCTCTTGTTTACGATAAAAGCCAATGCATCATAAGCGATGCTGAAAGAAGTTGGAAGATACTGTTTGGCTTTCAAACTTTGTTTCTCTGCTGGTTTAAAATCTCTTGCCGCGAAAACAAGCCATGCCTTGCCATGCAACAACATGTTGATGCCATCAGACTCATTGGTATAGATAGGATTGACCTTAGCGTCTGGATAGTCATGCTGAAACACCTCACGCTCTTCCTCTATAATAGGACTAAAACTCTCGTCAGAGACAAATGAGATAGTCCCTGACGAGTAAGTGTCTGTTCTCCCATCCTTACCCTTCTTGCCACTATTGCCACAAGAAGAAATAAGGATGGAAGTAATGGTTAATCCTACAAAGATGTAAGATATTAATTTCATGTTCAAATAAAGATTACTGCAATCTGAATGCCACAGGCACGTTGTACTTCACACGCACCGCCTGACCGTTCTGCTTACCGGGAATCCACTTAGGCATGCTTCTTACCACACGCTGTGCCTCACGGTCAAGTGATGGGTCAACCGAACGAGCGACCTGTACATCGGTGATGCTACCGTCACGCTCAACGACGAACGACACGACAACACGTCCCTGCACACCGTTCTCCTGAGCTACCACTGGGTACTTGATGTTAGAAGAAAGATACTGCATCAATGCAGAAGCACCACCAGGGAACGAAGGCATCTGCTCTACGACATCGAACACCTTGTTTTCAACCTCGGGCTTTGGTTCAGCTGCCTTTACAGGCTCTGTCTCCACACGCTGCGTAACTTTCAGGATTTCGCCCTGATCAGAATTACCCTTAACATCGAGAGCACCGATGGCTGTGTTGGTCTGCATCAACTGGTCTTGGGTCTTCATCTCCTCCTCAGGCTTCACCTCAGCGTCCTTCTTGATGACAGGAGCGGTGAACTTAATAGAAGACTTGACTTCCTTGACCACCTCTTTCTTTTCCTCGACTTGCACCTTGCGCTCCACCTTTGCCTCTTTTTTCTTAGGCTGGTTGAGTGCTGAGATTTCAGTCACAGTCTCATTCTTCGCATGTGCAGCCTGATATGCGTCATATCCGGCCTTGATGTAGAAAACTACTATGCAAAGAGCGGCAATAACCGCAATTGTAATAATGGCTTTTAAGTTTCTCGAACCTGTCTGGGTACGGAGCTTGTAGGCACCATACTCTTTGTTTCTTCCTTCGAAGATAAGGTCACACCAGCCATTCCTTGTTAAATCAATTTGTGCCATTTTTTTAACCTTTCTTTTAGCTATGTTACCTTATAACTTGACGTTGTTTTCCTTGAGAAGCTTCAAGTCGTTATCATTAATTTTATCAATCACGTACTTACCGATTGTGCAGATGTTCATTTCATCCAAGGCATCGACAAGGTTCTTGTAAGTAGCGTTGTCAGTAGCCTTAATGATAATGGTCAGAGTATTGATTCTCTTACCGTTTATCTCACCTGCCTTGATTTTGGAGAGCTCGACATTATACACGGAATCCGACATTTTCAATTTTGGATCCGGATTATCATGCTTTTTGTCAAGTTCCTGTTTGGCCTTCATCACGTCGATTGTTGGCGTAGTTCCGTCCTCGGTAGTGTGGTTGATGATGACATCGCGAATACCCTTTGCGCCCCAAGTGGTCTTTTTCAAGCACTTAGGATCCTCTGGCTTCACGAGTCCTGCCACATAGTAAATCTGGTTGTCGGCAGCGCAGTAGATCGTAATAGTATACGATTCCTTTGTCACCGTCTTGTCCTGATCCGTAATGTTCTTATCGTTACTTGGCATACTCAATTCCATCGTCTGCGGCTTAGCGAGAGACGTACAGAGCATGAAGAACGTGATAAGAAGCATCATCATGTCCACCATAGGCGTGAAGTCCACGCGGACATTCATCTTCTTCTGTTTCGATTTTCCTGCTGACATCTTTAATCCTCCGCTTTCTTGTATTGAGTAATCAGATAGTAACGGTTCTCACTCATATCCTGCAGCTCGCTCATTATCTTCTTTACAGTCTTGTAAGGAGTCTTCTCGTCTGCCTTGATTGCGATCTTGGCATCGGGATTGGCCTCATGAGCAGCTTTCACCCAGAGTTGGAACTCTGACATTGCGGCATCACCAGTCTTACCCTGTACAGAGTCAGTAGGGATACCGAAGTTCTTGAGCTCCGCGGGACGGGTATTCTTGTCGAGGCTCAGGTAAGCCTGAAGCTTCTGCATTGGAACACCCCACATAGGATCGTCGAGGAAAGCCTTCTGCTGTGCAGCTGAGAGCGATATGCCGAACTGGTCGGCCATGCTGGACAGAGCCGTCTGAGTGTCAGTGGTCTTGTCCATGCTCATGAAGATCTTTCCGTCATTTCCGACGAGGATATTCAGGACGTTTGTCTCTGGAACCTTGATTTCCGACACACTGCCCGGCGTGTTCACCTTCACTGGCTCCTGCTTGACGAATGTGGATGTCAGCATGAAGAAAGTCAGCAAAAGCACCATCACGTCCGACATTGGGGTCATGTCGATCCAGACGTCCGCTTTTTTGATTTTAATCTTAGCCATACACTAAAGAATTTAAAGTTAAAAGGCCAAGATGAATTAAGCTTCGTCGGTGTGGTTTGCTTCGTATGTCTGTGCGATTGTGTAACCTACCTCGTCGAGTGCGTATGTCAGCTTATCAATCTTGTTGGTGTAGAAGTTGTAAGCGATAACGGCGCACCAAGATGTCGCGATACCGAAAGCCGTGTTGATAAGGGCCTCAGAAATACCTGTTGACAGTGCGAGAGAGTCACCACCACCACCGGCAGCAAGAGCCTGGAACGAACGAATCATACCAGTCACAGTACCAAGAAGTCCGGTAAGTGTACCAAGTGTGACGATTGTAGCGATGATAGGAAGGTTCATCTGCAGAGTAGGCATCTCAAGCTGAGTAGCCTCCTCGTGAGCCTGCTCGATGCGAGCGACCTTCTGGCTCTTCTTCAAAGAAGCGTTTGCGCCGCTCTCCATTGCCTTGTAAGCGTTGAGTGAAGCGAGAACCACGTTAGCGACAGAACCCTGCATCTTGTTGCAAAGGGTCTCAGCCTTGTCGAAATCGTTGGCTGCGAGAGCAGCCTTGATGTTGGCCACGAACTTTGTCAGAGAACCCTTACCGAAAGCGGTCTTGAGGGCGAAGTAGCGCTCAACTGCGAGGCAGAGCACTGTGAGCAGCAATGTGTGGATGATAGGCACGACATAGCCACCCTTGTAGATTGTACCGAAGATGTTAGCAGGAGCGTTTGCGTTGTCACCGCCCTGGAAGTTAGCACCATTACCCAACCATAGGTTGAAGATGCAGATTGCAGCGATGAAGCAGAGGACGATGATCCAGAATGCTCCTCTAATACCCGTGAAGCCTTGTGACTTCTTTGCAGCCTTGGGGGCTGCGGCTTTTTGTGTAGTTGCCATAGTACTTGATTAATTTTTGGTTATAAATTTATTTGATTGTATATATTGTTTCTTTAATCTCTCGCAAAGATAATAATTTTCTATATTAGTGTCACTTGTTTCTTTTATTTTAACACACTTTTTTTTAATTACCTTTGCAAAATGGCTATTTCAGCTTCTCGCAAGCATCTTTGATGCGCCTCAAAGCTTCTCTTATGTTGTCGTCGCTTGTGGCGTAGCTCATGCGGAAGCCATCCGGCTCGCCGAACGCGTCTCCTGCCACGGTAGCCACGTGGGCCTCTTGCAGGAGGTACATGGCGAAGTCGGTAGAGGTCTTAATCTTGTATTCGCCATAACCCTTACCAAAGAGCTTCTTGCAGTGTGGGAAGAGATAGAAGGCTCCTTGCGGCACGTTGACCTCAAGCCCAGGAATTTCCTTGGCGAGTTTCACTATGAGGTCACGCCTGCGCTGGAAGGCCGCCCTCATGTCCTCGACACATTGCTGGTCGCCCTTGTAAGCAGCCAAAGCCGCGCGCTGCGCCACGTCGTTGGTGCCGCTGGTATATTGTCCCTGCAGCTTGTTCATGCCCTTGACAATCCACTCTGGAGCCGCGACCCATCCGAGACGCCACCCCGTCATGGCGTAGGCCTTGCTCACGCCATTGCAGATTATCGTGCGCTCTTTCATGCCTGGCGCGGAGGCTATGCTTGCCTTGAAGCCCACATAATTGATATGCTCATATATTTCATCCGACAGCACGTACATGCCGTCGTGCTTCTTCACCACCTCAGCCAGGGCGTTGAGCTCGTCCTGGGTGTAGACGCTTCCCGTAGGGTTGCTTGGCGAGCAGATGACGAGCATCTTTGTCTTTGGCGTGATGGCGGCCTCCAACTGCTCTGGGGTGAGCTTGAAGTCGCTCTCAAGCGGAGTGCGCAGCGTCACTGGTGTGCCGCCTGCCAACTTCACCATCTGCGGATAGCTCACCCAATAGGGAGCTGGGATAATAACCTCGTCGCCGGGGTTGACAAGTGCGAGGATGGCGTTGCACACGCCTTGCTTGCCGCCAGTCCCGACAATTATTTCCTTGGCGGAATATGAGAGGTTGTTTTCCTTGGCGAGCTTCTCGGAGATGGCCTCCCGCAAGTCCATGTAGCCTGGCACGGGTGAATACTTCGAGTAGTTGTCGTCAATGGCTTTCTTGCCTGCCTCTTTGATGTGGTCCGGAGTCATAAAGTCGGGTTCGCCGACGCTCATGTTGATGACGTCGATACCCTGTGCTTTCATTTCACTGCTCTTCTGCGACATCGCGAGCGTCGCAGAGGGAGCAAGCCTGTTTAGGCGGTCTGACAATTGTGGCATACTTATATATGTATTTAAACGGCAGTTAGCCTACCATATTGTTTGCAAAAGTAAGTATTTTATTTATTAAAACGAAGAAAAGCCATGAAATTTTACTCGCTTGAAACAAAAAAGTCACTTATTGTTAACAACATGGTAACAAAGCCTAACACCAAAGCTTTTAGTTGTTGTTATAGGTGCAGGTCATGCCCCATCCTGTCTCGCTTGGTGCGCAGGTATTTGATGTCATACCTGTTCGGCTCGACCTCTATTGGCACGTTCTCCACTATTTCAAGTCCGTAGGCTTCGAGGCCCACGCGCTTTGTCGGGTTGTTGGTCATGAGCCTCATCTTGTGCACGCCGAGGTGACGCAGCATCTGCGCTCCGCAACCATAGTCGCGCTCGTCGGGCTTGAATCCGAGGTGGACGTTGGCGTCCACGGTGTCAAGCCCTTCTTCTTGCTGGAGCTTGTAAGCGGCTATCTTGTTCATCAAGCCGATACCGCGACCCTCCTGCTGCATGTATATCACGACTCCCTTGCCTTCTTTCTCTATCATCTGCATAGCCTTGTGGAGTTGTTCGCCACAGTCGCACCTCATGCTTCCGAGTATGTCGCCCGTGGCGCATGACGAGTGAACCCTCACGAGTATTGGCTCGTCTTCTTTCCACTCTCCTTTCACCAAAGCCATGTGCTCCAAGCCGTTGCTTACCTGGCGGAAAGGGATGAGCCTGAAATGGCCATACACCGTTGGCATGTCCACTTCATCGCCCACCTCGATGCTCGACTCGTGTTTCAGGCGATAGGCGATGAGATCCTTGATGCTTATGATTTTCATGCCCCACTCTTTCGCCTTTTCTTGCAGTTGCGGCATGCGTGCCATGGTGCCGTCGTCGTTCATTATCTCCATCAGGGCTCCCGCCGGGCGCATTCCTGATAGCTTGCAGAGGTCTATGGCAGCCTCGGTGTGTCCGGAGCGGCGCAGCACTCCGTTGTCCTGTGCATAGAGAGGGTTGATGTGTCCCGGACGGCCAAAGGTCTGCGGTGTCGACGCTGGGTCGGCCAGGGCGAGAATTGTCTCAGCGCGGTCGTGGGTAGACACGCCCGTGGTGCAGCCTTCGAGCTTGTCCACGGTGATGGTGAACGGCGTGCCGAGCATCGAGGTGTTGTCGCTCACCTGGTGAGGCAGGTCGAGCTCCTCGGCGCGCTGTATGGTGATGGGCGCGCAAAGCACGCCACGCGCGTTCTTGAGCATGAAGTTGATTTTCTCTGGCGTGATGGTCTCGGCAGGCGTGATGAGGTCGCCCTCGTTCTCGCGATCCTCATCGTCTACGACGATCACGAACTTGCCTTGCTTGAAATCTTCCAAGGCATCTTCTATACGGCTCAATTTATATTCTGACATATCCTTTTTTTGTTTTATTGGTCTATTATATATAATATAATGTGTTGCTTTATTCAAGAATCAATCCTTGTCGTCGTCGAGGTGTCCCATTCTCTTCTCGGTATAGTTCACGATGTTGGTGTTGGTGTATCTTATCACCTTCAAGTCGCGAAGCAGCCTCAAGCGGAACCTCCACATCCGTAGGTAAGTGAATATGCCCACGGGCACTATTATCGCGGCCACGATGTTCATCCACCTGCGGTCGAATGGCCGGGTATGCGCCTTTACGGCGAGCACGGGATATTGGTTGATGAGGTGCATCACCTGCTTGTCGCGAGTATTCGACAGGTCGCGGATCACTTTTTCAAGTTTCGTGTTGATGGCTTCTATGTCATGGTCTTCCTCATACTTGAAGAACACCTTGATGAAGTTTGGCAACGACTTCAAGTTATGCCTACGCGAGTATTGCATCACCTCGCCGTTTATCTCAAGCAGCGTCTCGTTGTCTTGCTGGTAGTGAGGCGGTTCTATCACCACTTCCTTGCCTTGTATGTTTCTCTTCGCTCTCAAGCCTAACAGCCTTGCGAAGAACCGTCTCCATCCGTCGGCGTTGAACACCATCGAGTCGTTCATAGCCTTATAGGTCACGAGCACCGCCAGTGGCGACATGACGGCTATGGCGAGCCAGTGGCCAATCCATATCGGCCATGAGCCCTGCCTGGACATTCGGAAGGCGGAGTTGTCGAGGATGTAATAGATGATGAACACCAATACCGATATGATGATTGGCATGCCGAGTCCGCCCTTGCGTATGATGGCTCCCAAGGGCGCTCCTATGAAGAAGAAGATGATGCACTGCAATGCCAGGGCGAACTTGTTTTGCGCCTCCAGCTCATGGTTGCGTATCACGCGCTCGTTGTTTTGGGTCATCATGGCCTTGAAGTCAAGGTCTGACGTTTCCCTCTGCACACTGCTCAGGGCAGAGGAGTATACCATCTGCTGTCGGTCTATCTTCATCTTCTGCAGGCGCTTGTCGAGGTCTATCTTTCCCGATTGCGCCATTCTGACCTGCTTCACAGAGTCTTTTTTTGATATCCTTGGGGACGGGAAGCACATCTGCCTTGTGTCGTTCCAAAAAGCGCGGCCAATGCTGTCGTAGGCAGCGTTGAGCGAGTCTATGGCGAACCTGATTTGGGAGAGGCTCTTTCCCGCGGCATTGTTTGACAGTGCCGCCGCGTCCATCAGCGAGAAGTTGTTGTCGAAGTCGAGCAGCACCTTCTTGGCGACAAAAGTTTCCCGGCGATATGGCACGGCGGCGCTTCCGCCTAAGTCAGACTCGCTCATGTTCTCAAACCACTCTCCGCTCCACAGCGAGAGCAGCAAGTGCTTCTTTTCCGCCGTAGACTGTATCATGCCCGAGTCGGCAAGTATTATGGCGGCGTCCTCATAACTGTTGGTCATGCGGTAGATCATGATGCCATAGAGCTTGCCGGTCTTTATGTTCTTCTTCTGCACGTATATGTTGCAGTTGGGCAACCCGTCGTAGAATATGCCCTCGGGTATCTCAAGCTCGGGGCTTTTCTGCTTCATCGACACGAGGAGCTGCATGAGCTTCATGTTGGCGTTTGGCCCTATGTTGTTTTGGAAATAAAACGACACGGCCATTATGGCCACCGTGATCACTATCAAGGAGCGGAAGCTCTGCATCAGCGATATGCCAGCGGCCTTGATGGCCGTCAGCTCTGAGCTTTCGCCAAGGTTGCCGAAGGTGATTAGCGAACTGAGCAATATTGCCAATGGCAGGGCTTGCGGCACCATCATAAGGCCCATGTACTGGAAAAACTGCGCAAGCACCTCCATCGACAGGCCCTTGCCAATGAGGTCGTCGATGAAACGCCACAAGAACTGCATCATCAGCACGAAGAGGCAGATGAAGAATGTTCCCGCGAAAAGCAGCAAGAACTGCTTGGCGATAAATTTATCGAGTTTCTTTATCCGAAGATCCATAATAATCTGTGCAAAGATAATGAGAATATTTCAAACACTCAAATTTTCTTCCGCATAATGAGCATATGGTGTTATTGGTTTGACTGGGCTTGGTTTTAATACGCATAAAAAATATCACCTTATTAAAAAAAACATTAACTTTGCACAAGATTTCTTTAAGGCAATACACAGAATTTATTAAGGGTAACAAGAACATGCAAGACGTACAGGTTATGGTGACGTTGTTCACCATCGTGGTTTTAGGTTACGCGCTCCGTCGCTGCGGGCTCATGGGCGGAGACTTCGACAAGCGTTTGTCCACATTGATTATCGACGTGAACTGTCCGTTGCTCATCCTCTCGTCCGTCATGGGCGACAAGCTGCCCGACTCACGCTTCATCCTGCCTTTGCTGTGCGTGGGCTTCGTCACCTATTCGCTTCTCACGATAGTGGCTTTCACATTGCCCAAGCTCATCAGCAAAGACAGCCTCGAGCAAGGCATGATTGGTTTCTGTGTCTTGTTTGGCAACGTGGGCTTCATCGGCTATCCCATCGTGGCGAGCATATTTGGGCCGCAAGCCATTTTCTACGCGGCCTTGCTCAACATGCCCAACACGTTTTTCATCTTCACCGTGGGTGTCATGCTCGTCAAGGGCGAGCGCTCCATCCACAGTTTCAAGTGGAAGATGCTGGCAAGCCCGATGATGGTCGCCGCGTATGTCGCTGCCATAATCGTGATTTTGGGCATTCATGTCCCGCATGTCATTGGCGAGCCAGTGTCCATGGTGGGCAACATCACCGTGCCGGGCTCCTTGCTTGTCATAGGCTCGTCGCTGGCGGGAATCAACATGCGCAAGATGCTCGCCCACGGCAAGGTATACGTGGCCACCGCCCTGCGCCTCGTCGCCGTGCCCGTGGGCATGTATCTTTTCCTCAAGGCTTGTGGCGTCAACGAGTTGGTCAACGACATCAACACCACGGTCGTGGCCATGCCAGTGGCGGCCTTCGGCACGATGTTCTGCATGAAGTATGAGCGCGACTCGCGGATAATGACAGAGATTACCTTCATGTCGACAGTGTTCTCCGTATTGTCCATACCTCTTATCCGCATATTGGTAAAGCAACTATGACTATACTACACATTAAAAGCACGGTTTCATTCACATCACGCGAATCGAAACCGTGCTTTTAATGTGTAGTGGATAGGGGAATCGAACCCCTATGCCAAGATTGAGAATCTTGTATCCTAACCATTAGATGAATCCACCATTTGGTTTTCAAAGACTAAAAAAAGCCTTGCCCGCATGCCTGATGTAGAACAAGGCCAAGCCGTAAGAAAAAGTTGAGTAGTCGGTAAGGGAATCGAACCCTTATGCCAAGATTGAGAATCTTGTATCCTAACCGTTAGATGAACCGACCATCTTTGGTTATAAACCTTTGCGGAAGCTGGGGGATTCGAACCCCCGGTACGCGTAATTGCGCACGGCAGTTTAGCAAACTGCTGGTTTCAGCCACTCACCCAAACTTCCAATCCGTTGGTTCTTTGACCTCACAGCACTCGTTTTCGGAATGCGGATGCAAAGGTATGAAAAAATAATAGCTCCACCAAACGTTTCCACGACTTTTTTCAAAAAAAATCGCAAATCATGGATAAAATGGTTGCCATTCGGGGGAAAAAACATTTTACAAATGGTCTTCTAAGAATCATCTTTTTTCAATCATGCAGACGGCTTGGTCGCAAAAACGCGATTCTTGACTATTTTCATAACCATCTGACTATAAACCTATTATCTTTCAGATGCTTTTTTTAGCGTTGCCAACAGCATTAATCCGCGTCGCCTCTACACCGCAATCGCATCGGCTCTACGCCGTAATCGCTTCGACTCTACGCCGTAATCGTGTCGGCTTTGCGCCGTGAAGCCGACGACATTTGCCTATAACAGCGGGAAAACATGGGCAAAAAGCGGTCGACAGTGCTGTCAAAAGGCAGTCGCGAGGCGGTTTTCCTTTCTATATGCGCCTGTTTCCAAGTGTTAAATTTCGGCAATAATATTTTACATATCAGCATGGGCGAATGTCGCCCATGAAAGCAGTCTCACGGGCATTGGCATTCCACCACTGCAAAGCGTCATCGGCCATACGCTTGATCAGAAGCGCGTCATCAGCTCGACCACAATCTTGTCTTTCTCGGAAGGCTTTGCCACGGCTCCCTTGCGATAGAAGTATTTCTCGTAGTTGATTCGTATGTCGGAAATGAAAGGCTTGCTCACGCTGAAGGTCAAGCCTCCCGTGAGGCGGCTGCGCTGGGCGTCGTTTACCTTCAACCCCATCACCTTCGTGCCGTCGGCGGCGGTGGAGAGCTCATACGCCTTGCCGTCGCTGTGGTCGGTCATGTAGTCGTAGCGCACGAGTGGCGTCACCTTGGAGAAGAAGCATTTTCTCAAGGGTATGTCGTAGGATGCGAAAGCGTCCACGGCGTGCACGGCATGGAAGGCGTTGCCTGAATAATGCTTGTAGAGGTACTCCGCCTCCACGTGCCATCCATGGGCGTGATAGTAGGAGCCGATGTCGTACATCATTATTCCCACTTTCTCTGGCTTCACCTTCTGAGTGCTGAGCGTCAGGTTCCAACCGTGCGGGAAGAACATCTGCGCCTTGGCCGAGAAGTTCACGCCCTTTGTCCAGTAGTCTTTCTGGTTGGTGAGCCCGGAACCGTTGAACAACCCCGCCTCAAGTATGACCGGGAAGCCAATGTTTGCCTGGTATCCCACCGTGGCGCCCACGTCGCGCACGTTGCCCACTTGCTTGGCAATGAACGAGCGGTTGGCGAAATACTGCTGGTGTGGCGAGCGGTGCGCGTCGATGGTGAACGGCACGCGCATCTGGCCTATGGTGAACTGGAAGCGGTCGAACGGCGTCAGGCGCGTGTATGCGTCGAGCATCTTTATTTGCCCTTCGTCAGAGAGGTCTATTTCCGCCTTGTATGCCACGGCTGCCGCCACCTTGCCTTCCACGCTGAAGCGGGCATTGCGCACCTGGAAGCGGCCGGCGTGGTCATCGGGCTGGTACTCATACTTGCCGCGTATCGTTCCATGTATGTGGGGCGTGAGGTCTGTCTTCTCTTGCGCCAAGGCTACAGCTGCCACAGGCATTGCCATCATCAGGCACAGCAGCGTCTTCTTTCCGTTGTTCATCTCTTATGCTTATGATTTTTGGCGCAAAATTAAGCATTCATCATTTCAAAGGTGTTACGTTGTTATTACAAATCCGTTTCACGTAATTGTAATAATTTTGAAACCATATTGTCACATCATTGTATCATCATAGATACTTGTGTTTCAACGCTTTAAAGTAACTTTGCAGAGCAGTTGAAACGAAACTTAAATACAATAAAAGCATACATGATGAAGTCAAGGAATCAAGATGAGTCGCAATACTATGTTGAGCGCGACGTGAGCTGGATGTATTTCAACCACCGCATTTTGCAAGAGGCGCAAAAGACAAGCGTGCCGCCATTGGAGAAGATGTCATTTCTTGGCATCTATTCCAACAATCTCGACGAGTTTTTCCGTGTCCGCGTGGCGTCGCTGACACGTCTCGTCAGTGCCAAGGGCATTGGCGAGAGCGCACGGAAGAGGTTGAAGAAGACCATCAAAACCATCAACAAGCTCAACGAGGATTACAGCCGCGAATACACCGACACCATAAACAAGGTGTTCGCCGAACTGGCAGAGCACCACATCCGCCTCGTCAACGACAAGCAACTCAGCGACGCGCAGAAGACTTTTCTCAGCGCTTTCTATTACGACAAGCTCAACGGTTCCACCAATCCCATCTGGCTGTCCGCCATCGACGACCTCAACACCCTTGAGGACAACCGCATCTACCTCGTGGTGAAGAAGACCCACGTCGACGACAAAAAAGTGAAATATGCCATCATCAAGGTTCCCGACCGTGTCTATGGCAGGTTCATCAAATTGCCGTCGGACGACGGATTCTGCGACATCATTTACCTCGACGACGTGATACGCTACTGCCTGCCGCTCATCTTCATCGGCACCAAGGCGAGCACCTACGAGGCCTTCTCGTTCAAGTTCACCAAGGACGCGGAAATGGAGGTTGACAACGAGGGCGACTATGGCACCATGGAGAAGATAGCCATGGGCGTGAACAGCCGCAAGAAGGGCTCACCGATACGTGTAATCTACGACCGCGACATGCCAAAGGAGATGCAGAAGAAAATCTTGGAGCGGCTCAACGTGAAGGAACTCGACACGTCGCTCGCCGGAGGCAGGTACCAGAACCATCGCGACTTGATGAAGTTCCCCGACTGCGGGCACAGTGAGTTGAAATACCCTCGCTGGCCGCAAGTGATGAAGCCTGAGTTTCTCGCCGAGGAGAGCATCATCGACTCCATCCGTGAGAAGGATCGTTTCATCCACGTGCCGTACCACTCGTTCGACGGCTACATCCGCGTGTTGCGCGAGGCGGCGTTGCGACCGAGCGTAAAGGAAATCAAGACCACGCTCTACCGTCTCGCCAAGGACTCCAAGGTGGTGAAAGCACTAATCTGCGCAGCGCGCAACGGCAAGAAAGTGACGGCGGTGGTGGAACTCATGGCACGCTTCGACGAGGAGAGCAACATCAAGTGGAGCAAGCGCATGCAGGAGGAGGGCATCAACGTCATCTTCGGTGTCGAGGGACTGAAAATTCACTCCAAGCTGTGCCTCATCACGACCTCCAAGGGCGACATAGCCTGCATCGGCACGGGCAACTTCCACGAGGGCAACGCGAAGGTGTATACCGACTACCTCATGATGACGGCGCGCCAGCGCATCGTGAAAGAGGTGGCCAAGGTGTTCGACTTCATCGACCGCCCATTCTCGCAAGTGAGGTTCTCTGAGCTCCTGGTGTCGCCAAACTCCATGAAGTCGCGACTGCTGCGCTTCTTCGACAACGAGATCAAGAACGCCAAGGAGGGAAAGGAGGCATGGGTGAAGATAAAGATCAACCATATCACCGACCACGACATGGTCAGCAAGATTTACGCCGCCTCGCAAGCTGGTGTCAAGGTGGACATCGTCATCCGCGGCAACTGCTCGCTCGTGCCGGGCGTGCCGGGCGTGAGCGACAACGTGAAGGCCATAGGCATCATCGACCGCTACCTGGAGCACTCACGCATTCTCATCTTCTGCAACGGTGGCAAGCCGCGCTATTTCATCGGCTCGGCCGACTGGATGCCCCGCAACCTCATAAACCGAATCGAGGTGATGACACCGGTCTACGACGAGGACATGAGGCGCGACTTGCTTCGCACGGTGGAATATGGCTTGCGCGACACCACCAACGGCCGCGTCGTGGACGGGAAGGGAACCAACGAGATCCAGCCTGTCACGGAGGGCGGCACGCCGTTCCGCTCGCAAGAGGAACTGTTCAAGGCTTATCATGAAAAATAAACACACGATTATGAATCCTACAACATTAGCCGCCATAGACATAGGGTCAAACGGCGCCAGACTTCTCATAAAGCAATTCGACGAGACAGCCCCAGAGTTTGAGCGAATACGCAAGCTCATGTTCATTCGCGTGCCGCTCAGGCTGGGAAAGGACGTGTTCACATTAGGCAAGATCTCGAAGACGCGCGCCGACATGACGCTGCACATGATGAAAGGCTTCAAGCAGTTCATGCAGCTCTATGGAGTGCGGAAGTTTCGCGCCTGCGCCACCTCGGCCATGCGCGACGCCGAGAACGGCAAGAAGGTGATGAAGCGCATAAAAAACAAGACGGGCATACGTCTTGAGATCATTCCCGGAGCAGCCGAGGCGCAACTGCTGTGCAACAACCTCGTGGAAAACACGGAAAGCGGCATTGGCAACTTCGCCTACGTGGACGTGGGCGGAGGCAGCACGGAGATTTCGCTGCTGCACGACGGCATTCTCGCCGAGAGCCACTCGTTCAACATCGGCACGCTGCGACTGCTCAGCGGAAACGTGAAGACGGAGGAGTGGAACAACATGAAAAACATGTTGGAGGATTATGCGAGGGAATTTCCCGACACGAAGATAATTGGTTCAGGCGGAAACATCAACAAGCTTTTCAAACTCGCGAAGGAGAAAAACGGCAAGGGGAAATTCAAGGTCACTCAACTGCAAGCCATCTACGACAAGCTCGCTCCCCTGTCCATAGAGGAGCGTAAGCTCCAGTATGGGCTCAAAGACGACCGGGCGGATGTCATAGTGCCGGCAGGACAGATATTCCTCACCGTGGCGGAGTGCCTGAGCTGCGACGAAATCGCCGTGCCAAACATAAGCCTCGCCGACAGCATCGTGGACGGACTATACCGCGACATGAAGAACAAGGGGTGATGTGTAAACATCTATTAAAAATCCGTTACCGTGACGATTTTTTAGCTAAATCGTTTTACGGTAACGGATGTATTTCGTAAATTTGCCAATGGCTTTGGGCTTTAGAGTAATCTTTTTTTTCACCTCTCTTTACTCTTTTTCCCGTGACAGACGGGAATGGCCCAAAGCCTTTTCCGTTTCTTATATGTCGAAGTCGATGCCCACGGCAAACACATTGTTGTTGCGCGTGTAGTCGGAGTTGTAATTGATGCTCTGGCTCGCGCTCAAGGCCACGGTCTCGCTGGTCTTCTTGTGGTCATAGAAGGTGTGGAAATACGCCACGTTGAGATGCGCCTTCTTGCTGATGTGGTAAACGCCGCCCACGGCCACGGAGTTGCTGCTCACCACAAACGACTTGTCGTCCATGTAGTCATCGCTCAGGCCGTAGCTCGTGTTCTGCCAGCCAGTGCTCAGCGTCACTTTCTTGCAGATGTCATACTCCACGCCGGCATTGTACTCCAACGTGCCGCGGTCGAGCTTTTTGTTACGGTTGTCGTAAGAAGTCGCGTTTTTGTCGTCGAACCAGTGGAAGCCCACGTTCACGCGGAGAGCGTCCACGGGCTTGTAGCCCACGCCCAAGGCAAGGTAGGCAGGTATGTCGCCGGCTATCTTCTTGCCGTCGGCATACTCGCCGATGGCTCCAGAGAGCTTGGTGTCAAACTGCTGCTTGAGTTGGCCCATGGCACCCTTGATGGCGTCGTGGCCAAGGATGGCATCGGCTACCTGGGCTGGAAGATGCAACTTCTCCGTGTACACGTCGTGGAGGTTGTCGGCGAGATTGCCGATGGATGGGGCCTGGTTCACCGACTTGTTTTTCAAGCGCACGCGGGTCTTGAACTCATACTTGGCCGAGAAGTTCCAGCGGCCTGTCTTGAAGTCGACACCTATGATAGGTGTCACGCCCAAGCCGCTCTGGTCGCAGCTGAGCTCGATGTTGGCGGCATCGGTCTTCGTGGGGTCGAGCACCTGGTAAAGGGGCATGTTGCCCACCTTGATATCGCGCACGTAGCCATAATAATTGCACGAGGCGTATACGCCGCGCACACCGGCGAAGACGCTGAAGTTGTCGCTCACCTTGTAGGCGGCGCCAAGCGAGAGGCCGTAATAATACTGGCGACCGTGCATATAGCTGTCATAGCTGTAGCTGCCTTTCGTGCCGAACATGTTGTCGGACGAGAACAGCTGCTGGGGTATTGCGACGCCCATCTTCTGGCCTACGCCATAGCCCACTTGGTCAATGGCGCTGGCAAGTTGGCAAGCTCCCAAAGCAGTCTCGGCCACTATCTTCTCAAACGAGCCAAGGCCGTTGTCGAACGTACACTTGCCACCGCCACCGACAAGGGCGAAACTCGACTGCAGCGACCAACGGCCCGTGTTGTAAGCATATTGGAAGGAAGGGATTACCGGCGCGAAGGCCTTGCCCTTGAACTCGCGAGGTGTCGTGGGATTGTTCACGTTGTTGGTGAACAGCGCGTAATCGTTCTGGATAGTGCGATCCTGGTAAGCCAACTGCCAATTAATTGACAAGTGGTGGCCTTTGCTCATGAAAGCCACGCCGGCGGGATTGTAATACACGCCATCGATGCCAATCGAAGCCTCACGGCTCATCATGCGGTTGAAAGCGACGTGTTGATTGGTGTTGGTCAGAAGACCGCCTGCCATGACGGCATGTGCCGTAAGTGCGGCAAAGGCACATACAGCCCATCTCTTTTTTGTCATTTCTAAAGTCTACTTGATTTATATTGGTTGCAAAGTTACGTATATTGTTCTATACTTCCTTACTTCATGCGTTTTGTAAATCATTTTTTACAGTTTTATTGACTCATGTCAATTAAACGCGCCTTGAGACCTGATGCGCCGATGGTCAGCGGACGACCACATAGGCATGACTGTAAGTCATTTCATCTTTTCCCCATTTTCCAAGAGACTTGAATATCTTGGATATTCACTTTTTAATCAGAATGTCATTCACTTTTTTTTAATGCAGAGAATGCCATTCAGCTCATGCAAAACAAACATTAAACATCTTTATACTGGCAATGCTTGCATGTTTCCGGAAATTGGGTTAATTTTGTACTAACGTAAGATAGCGAATTAAAAAACATAAGTAAACTATGATTTCAAAGAAACTTGAAGCAGCTATCAACGACCAGATAGCAAACGAATTGTGGTCATCTAACCTGTATCTGTCCATGTCTTTCTTCTGCGCCAAAGAAGGATATAGCGGCTTTGCGGCTTGGTTGGAGAAGCAATCAGTGGAAGAGCGCTCACACGCCTCAATGATGGCAGACTTCGTGATCAAACGTGGCGGCACAGCCAAAGTGGAAACAGTGAAAGACGTTCCGTTCTGCTGGGAATCACCGCTGGCTTTGTTCCGCAACGTATACGAACATGAATGCAAGGTGTCACAGATGATAAACAACTTGCTGAAAATAGCTAAGGAAGAGGCCGATTTCGCAGCTGAGGACTTCATGTGGCAGTTTGTGCGTGAGCAAGTTCAGGAAGAGGCTACCGCTGACGACATAGTGACCAAGGTGGAAAAATTCGGTGAGAATGCTCTCTACGACTTGGACAGCACACTGGGTCAACGCCAAAACTAAAGCATTTTTCTCATTTATTCATACTTGCAGGCGGTTGCGATCAGTAAGATTGCAACCGCCTGTATTGTTTTTGGTCCGCATAAACGACTATGATAGCCACCATTATCATTACGGCATTCACTCATCCAAATAGAATACGCAAGACAGCTCTCTGCAAAGTGAGATAATAATCACTCAAGAATCAAGATAATTCCGTGGATAAACCAAAAAGGCGGGACACCCAAAAGGATGTCCCGCCTATTTATGGATTATGACTGAAAGCGATTAGACCTTGATCTCAACCTCAACGCCTGAGGGAAGCTCAAGCTTCATAAGAGCGTCCACAGTCTTGCTTGTTGCGCTGTAGATGTCGATGAGACGCTTGTAGGTGCAGAGCTGGAACTGCTCGCGGCTCTTCTTGTTGACGAATGTTGAACGGTTGACGGTAAAGATGCGCTTGTGAGTTGGCAATGGAATTGGGCCGCTCACGATAGCGTCAGTAGCCTGCACAGCCTTCACGATCTGCTCTGCCGACTTGTCGACCAACTGGTGGTCATAGCTTTTCAGCTTGATACGAATCTTCTGACTCATTGTGATAATTGTGTTGTATTAATAATATAACGTGTAAGGTGGGTGTCGCCAAAGAGTCATTCGCTCGGCGATCACCCGACCTTATTCTTACTTCTTGAGATCCTCAAGCACCTGAGCCTGCAAAGAAGCAGACAGAGGAGCGTGGTGATCATACTCCATTGAGCTTGTGGCGCGACCTGAGGTGATGGTACGGAGAGCTGTCACGTAACCGAACATCTCAGCCAGAGGCACCATGGCCTTCACGATACGGGCACCAGAGCGAGCCTCGTCCATGCCCTGCACGAGACCACGACGCTTGTTGAGGTCACCGATGACGTCACCCATGTTCTCCTCAGGAGTAACGACCTCGACCTTCATGATAGGCTCCATGAGCACAGGGCCTGCCTTTTGGCAGCAGTTCTTGAACGCTGCGTGAGCTGCGAGCTCGAAGGAAATCTGGTCAGAGTCCACAGGGTGGAAGCTACCGTCGGTAAGCACGACCTTGAGGTCTGTCATTGGGAAGCCACCGAGTACACCATTCTTCATGCTGTCGGCAAAGCCCTTCTGCACTGAAGGAATGAACTCCTTTGGAATGTGGCCGCCGGTCACCTCGTTTACGAACTGCAGGTCGCCATCCTTATAGTCAGGATCCTTAGGACCAACGGTTACGATGATGTCACCGAACTTACCGCGACCACCGCTCTGCTTCTTGTAGACCTCGCGATGGTTCTCAACGGTCTTCGTGATGGCCTCCTTATAGTTAACCTGAGGCTTACCCTCATTACACTCAACCTTGAACTCACGCTTCAGACGGTCGATGATGATGTCGAGGTGAAGCTCACCCATACCAGAGATGATGGTCTGGCCACTCTGCTCGTCGGTATGCACAGTGAACGTTGGATCCTCCTCAGCAAGCTTGGCAAGACCATTGTCGAGCTTGGCGACGTCGGCCTGGCTCTTAGGCTCAACAGCCACAGAGATCACAGGATCAGGGAATGTCATCGACTCGAGCACGATAGGCTTGTTCTCATCGCAGAGAGTATCACCAGTGCGAATGTCCTTGAAACCTACACCTGCGCCGATGTCACCTGCGTCGATGCTGTCCATAGGAATCTCCTGGTGAGAGTTCATCTGGAACAGACGGCTGATGCGCTCCTTCTTGCCAGAACGTGGGTTGTATACGTAAGAACCGGCCTTGACGGAACCAGAATAAACGCGGAAGTAGACCAAACGACCCATGAACGGATCGGTAGCGATCTTGAAGGCGAGAGCTGCTGTTGGCTCTTCCTCAAGAGGCTTGCGGTCTTCCTCCTCGCCGGTCTCAGGGTTTGTGCCCTTGATGGCGATAGTATCCTCAGGAGAGGGCAGGAAAGCACAAGTATAGTCGAGCAGAGGCTGCACGCCCTTGTTCTTATAAGAAGAGCCAAGGAGCATTGGGCAGCACTTCATGTCGATTGTGCCCTTGCGCACTGCTGCTATTATCTCGTCCTCAGTGATTGTCGAAGGATCGTCCATGTATTTCTCCATAAGCTCATCGCTGAAGTCGGCTGCTGACTCAAGGAGCTTGTCGCGCCATTCGTTTGCCTCGTCCACGAGGTCGGCAGGAATGTCCTCCACCTCATACTCGGCACCCATGGTCTCATCGTGCCAAAGGATTGCCTTCATCTTGATGAGGTCAACCACGCCCTTGAAGTTCTCCTCGGCACCGATAGGGATCTGGATGACCACAGGATTAGCACCAAGGATATCCTTCATCTGCTGCACTGTCTCGAAGAAGTCGGCACCCGAACGGTCCATCTTGTTCACGTAGCCGATACGAGGCACGTTGTATTTGTCGGCCTGACGCCACACTGTCTCAGACTGTGGCTGTACGCCGTCGGCTGCAGAGTAAGTGGCGATGGCACCATCGAGCACACGGAGTGAGCGCTCCACCTCGGCTGTGAAGTCCACGTGTCCCGGGGTATCAATCAGGTTGATCTTATAGGAGTGTCCGTTCCAGTTCCAGTTGCAAGTGGTAGCGGCGGAAGTGATAGTGATACCACGCTCCTGCTCTTGCACCATCCAGTCCATCGTGGCAGCTCCATCGTGCACCTCACCAATCTTGTGGGTCTTACCTGTGTAGAACAGGATACGCTCAGACGTAGTTGTCTTACCGGCATCGATGTGGGCCATGATACCGATGTTGCGAGTCAAATGTAAATCGCGTTTAGCCATTTTGATTATTATCCTTTAACGATTAGAAACGGAAGTGTGCGAAAGCACGGTTAGCCTCGGCCATACGGTGCATGTCCTCCTTACGCTTGAATGCGCCACCCTGGTTGTTGAAGGCATCCATGATCTCAGCGGCGAGCTTGTCTGCCATGGTGTGACCACCGCGCTTGCGTGCGAAAGAGATAAGATTCTTCATTGCCACGCTCATCTTGCGCTCTGGGCGAATCTCGGTAGGAACCTGGAATGTGGCACCACCGATACGGCGGCTCTTCACCTCCACCTGCGGAGTGATGTTTGCCAAGGCCTGCTTCCAAATCTCAAGGGGAGACTTCTCCTCGTTGGCAGCCTTTGCCTTAACGATGTCAAGGGCGTTGTAGAAAATGGTGTAAGAAGCGTTCTTCTTACCGTCGTACATCAAGTGGTTGACGAACTTTGAGACCATTTGGTCGTTGAACACTGGATCGGGAAGGATCACGTGCTTTCTTGGTTTTGCTTTTCTCATTTTATATAATAATGTGTAGTCTGCATGGGGGTTGTCAATAAAGCGACTTCAACGTCCTCGCCCGGACATTTACTCAACCTGTCTCAACTTCTCCAGCAAAACAAAAAGATTAATTACTTATTCGTAATTGTGAATGTCGCTCGCGCTTCTTCAGCTACGGGCCCTGAGCCCTTGGCACGAGGGGTAACAACCCCTGGCCCCCGGCTCATGGCATATGTGTTTACTTCTTTGCCTTTGGCTTCTTGGCACCGTACTTAGAGCGGCGCTGATTGCGGTTGGCCACGCCGGCGGTATCGAGTGTGCCGCGTACGATGTGGTAACGCACACCCGGGAGGTCCTTCACACGACCGCCACGCACGAGCACGATTGAGTGTTCCTGCAGATTGTGGCCCTCTCCTGGGATGTAGGAGTTGACTTCCTTCTGGTTTGTCAGGCGGACACGTGCCACCTTACGCATTGCTGAGTTAGGCTTCTTAGGGGTTGTGGTGTACACACGCACACACACGCCACGGCGCTGTGGGCAGCCGTCCAATGCCGGAGACTTGCTCTTGTCTGCGAGAACGCCCCTGCCTTTACGTACTAATTGTGAAATAGTAGGCATAATTGTAATTTTTTATTTATATATTATTTTGTTTGTAATCAACGAGTTATGGTTTTTCTTTACCTCGCCTTTCTTGCGACAGGGTATAATTAACCATTTCGGGTTGCAAAGTTACTGTTTTTTTACGGAATGGCAATAAATATGTATTATCTATTTTTAGGCATAAATGATATTTAACGCTATTTAAGATTCATTCGTTCGCTTTATCTATTGCCAGCAAACAAATTTTGACGCATTTATCCTTCGCCAACGGACAAATGGGACAGAAGCCCAATCCGCAAAGGCCGCGCGAGGTATGCCGACACGAGAGAATCTCAAAACTTTGGCTTGGCAAAGCATGGTTGTGGCATGGTGTTTGTTTGCCTTGGCACATAACTTTTTCACAAGCAAAAATAACTTTTTCACAAGCAAAATCAGATTATATGGATCACATTCACGACCTTTCATTCGGTGGGGAGCGCCCATTGTTCGGCGCCCACGACGTATCGCTTGAGAATATTACCGTGACCGACGGCGAGTCGGCGATAAAATGCTGCCACGACATTGAGTGCAAGGACAGCAAGTTTTATGGCAAGTACCCATGGTGGCACGTGGACCGCAGCCTCATCACGAGTTGCTATTTCGCGCCTGGCTCGCGCTCTGCCATCTGGTACAGCGACGACATGACCATGCGCGACTGCGTGATAGACGGCCCCAAGTTTTTCCGAGAAATGAGGAACCTGTCGCTTGAGAACGTCACCATCAACGATGCCGACGAGACTTTCTGGCACGTCAGCGACGTGAAGATCAAGAACGTGACGCTGCACGGCGGCACTTACCCCTTCATGCACTGCGACAACATCCACGTGGACGGACTGACGAGCGACGCCAAGTACATATTCCAGTATTGCCACGACGTGGAGATCCACAACGCCCACATCACCACCAAGGACTCGTTTTGGGAGTGCGACAACGTGACGGTCTACGACTCCGACATCAGCGGCGAGTATATCGGCTGGCACTCCAAGAACCTGCGCTTCGTGCGCTGCCACCTCAGCGGTGAGCAGATTCTCTGCTACGCCGACCACGTGACGCTGGAAGACTGCACCATCGACGCAGCGTGCGACCGCATGTTCGAAGACTGCTCAAACCTCGACGTATCGGTGAGGGGCGCGATAACCAACATCAAGAACCCCATAAGCGGCAAGATCGTGGCCGACGAGATTGGCTCCGTCACCTACGACGAGTTCGCCAAGGGACACGACACGGAAATCGCGGTTCGGAAATGACATACGATTTTGACAAGATAGTGCAGCGCCGCCACACGGGTTCCTACAAGTGGGACTCCATACCCGACGACGAGCTGCCGTTGTGGGTCGCCGACATGGACTTTGAGGTGCCCCCTGCAATAAAGCGCGCATTAGCGAAGCGTGTCGCGCACGGGGTGTTCGGCTACACGCAGGTCGGCGACGACTACTACGAGGCAGTGACCTCATGGTTTCATCGGCGCCACGGCTGGGACATCGACCGCCAGTGGATGCTCTACACCAGCGGCGTGGTGCCTGCCACGAGTTGCGCCATAAAAGCCCTCACGCTGCCGGGAGAGAAGGTGATAGTGATGACGCCGGTCTACAACTGCTTCTTCTCATCCATACGCAACCAAGGCTGCGAGGTCGTGGAGAGCAAGCTCCTCAGGCAGGGCGACAGCTACGTGGTAGACTGGGACGACTTCCGGGCGAAGTGTGCCGACGAGAAAGCCACGGTGTTTCTCCTATGCAACCCCCACAACCCTGCCGGAAGAGTGTGGACACGCGAAGAGCTGGCAGAGATAGGCAGGATATGCGCCGACAACGGCGTGTTCGTCATAAGCGACGAGATTCATTGCGAGCTGGTGATGCCCGGCCACGTGTTCACTCCATTCGCCGCGGTCAACGAGGTGAACCTCCACAACAGCGTGACGCTCAACTCGCCGTCGAAGAGCTTCAACACCGCCGGACTGCAAATCGCCAACATCATCTGCCAGGACCATGCGGTGAGGCGGCGCATAGACCGCGTGATAAACATCTTCGAGGTGTGCGACGTGAACCCCTTCGGACCTGTGGCGCTCAAGGCGGCATACGACGAGAGCGAGGACTGGCTCGATGAGCTCAACACATATATATATGGCAACTACGCCATGCTGCGCGACATCTTCGCCAAGGCTGTGCCCGGTGTCAACGCCGTACGCATGGAGGGCACCTATCTCGCATGGGTAGACATACGCGCCACGGGCCTGAAGAGCGACGCACTGACGGAGCTGCTGGCGCGCGAGGACAAGGTGCGCGTGTCGAGCGGCACCACCTACGGCCGCGAGGCCGGAGAGGGCTACATACGCGTGAACCTCGCCTGTCCACGCCGCGTTTTGCGCGACGCTCTGGAGAAGGTCGCCTTCACGCTTGAATCGCATCGCCTTCACGCTTGAATCGCAACGGCCTTACGCTTGAATCGCGATGGCCTCACGCTTGAATCGCGATGGCCTCACGCCATAACATGATACGGTCGTGCATGGACTGACACAGGTTCCCCCCATGCACGACCGCATTATTTTTATCCCCCATAAAAAATGGTCTTCATGTCGTGTCATCCAAAAACGACCGTCACCATTTTTTTATTACTTTCGTAATGTTATTTTCCAACTCAGAATACCTTGCCATTGAAATAAAATCCGTAACTTTGCGCAAAAGTATTTGGTTTCCTTTATAGAGCTTTATATTTATTGCATATTAATTAATAATCGACATTCAGATGACAAGAGATCATGTGTATGAGCGACCTGCCACAACTGTATTGCAGCTTGAGGAGGACTGCTGTTTGCTTGCTGGGTCCGACGGACAAAATGACAAGAAATGGAATCTCGACAACAAAGAATTCCCCGACTTGAATACGAATCCAAAGGAAGAGAACCCTGACGAGATTGACGCCAAGAAAAACAACTCTTGGGTATACGACAACGATTTATGGAAAGATTAAAAACCTAAGCATGAAAAAACTATTCACACTCACGCTCGCGCTTCTATGCGCCTGCCTGACGACGCTGCGCGCCGCCGACTACACGGGCAGCGCGCCCGAGGCGGGCAAGGCCTACTATCTGCTCAACGTGCAGAAGGGCGAGTTTCTCAGTGCCGCAGCTGACGGCAACCTCTCCCTCGGAGGGGCGAAGTTGAGCGTCACGCTGTCCGACAAGAACAGCGATGGCTACTACACGCTAACAACCGACAAGGGAAAGCTCGCCGCCTCGCTGTGGGGCAAGCCCACCTGCGACGGCACGGGCAAGTACGACGAATGGACGCTGAGCCTCGTCAGCAGTGCCGACCAGACATACGCCATCGGCGCGCGAAGCAAGGAGGCATCGAGCGCGCAATGGCTCTTCTACAGCCAGCTGCTGCAAGACGTGCGCACTGAGCCGTTAAAGCCCGGCGAGGCATTCAAGCAAGGCCTGTGGAAGTTCGTCTCCGAAGACCAGCTCAACGACCAAGTGGTGACCCTCGACGAGACATCCGAGACCTACACCCAGCCCAGCATCGGCACGTCGGGCAGCGCGACGGTTCACCTCAAGCGCACGTTCACCACCAATAGCTGGAACTCGTTTTGCGTGCCGTTCGCCATTCCTGCCGACCAGCTCAAGGCGCAGTTCGGCGACAACGTACACGTGGCTGAGCTCACAGGCTTGACCGGGACGACAATCGACTTCACCTCACGTTCCGACATCGAGGCTGGCAAGCCTTACCTCGTGTACGTGACTAAAGAGACACCAACCGCAGGCTACTACACCTTCACAGGCGTGACCTCATTCGCCTCACAGCCCACAGACGTGACGGTGAGCGACGACGAAGGCGAGAGCCTCACATTCAAGAGCAACTTCCAGAAAGCCACCGCCCAGAAAGGTGCCTACGTGCTGCGCAATAACAAGGTGTATCACTTGCAGAGCGACATGGCCATCAAGGGCTTCCGCGCCATGTTAGTCCAGGGCAACGGCAGCGGCGCAAAGGTGTTCAGCGCATGGGCACTCGACGGCAACACCACAGGCATCGGCAACGTCAACGCCTCCACCACGACGCGCTTCGACGTGTACAACGTCAGCGGACAGATGCTGCGCCATGCCGCCACATCGCTCGACGACCTGCCACACGGAGTGTACATCGTCAACGGAAAGAAACTAACCAAATAAACCAACACGCGACATGAAAACACACATCAAGCAACATATCGTGATTCTCCTCGCCCTGCTCGCCCTCGTCGCCACGAAGGCCTTCGCGGCGGAGAAAAAGACGACCCTTTGGTCGAACTACTCGCCAAGCGGCACGACGTTCAGCCAGACCACCTCGATAGACTTCTCAAGAGGTGACTATATCGAGGCGGAGATAGATTTGAGCACGTGCGGCACAAGCGTCTCCTTACAGAACCTCATCTCTTTCGGCGACGACATCGCCGAATGGAACTCTGGAAAGTATAACCTCCACTTGTACTACACTCATTCGGGAAAGTCGCTCCTAATGGACTACTTGACAAAAGGAGGCGACAAGCAAGAGACGACCACCACGCTTTCTTCCACGACACTCAAACTGAAACTTTCGTCGGAGGGCCTCTCTGTCAATGGCACGACAGCCATCACAGCCAGCACGATCAGTGGTTTGCTCTCGCTCACAAGCATCCAAGTCGGATCACAGCAAGGCGACAACCACAGCTATGCCACATACAACGACGTTAGCATAACTGGCGAGGGCACAACTTACGTCACCCCTCAAATGGGCAGTAGCTACTTTATCTGCGTGGCCAACACCACAAACTGTCTTACCCTCACAAGCGGAAAAATCAACGAGAGCGTAACCGTGGCAACCAAGGCCAATGCCGAGGGGCAGAAATGGACCGCGAAAAACAGCTTGAGCACATCAGGCTACAACTACAACTTCATCACAGCTCTCAATTCCGACTTGGCACTCGACGCAGCTGCCAGCAACAGCAGTCTAAGTCCGCTCGTTTGGACTTCCGAGCATTCAAGTGGCCAAAGTGCCAATATCAACCAGGAATGGAAGTTGGTAAGCACAGGCAAAGGTGACAACACATATTATCTCTGTATTGCCTATAACGGCACGACCTATTATCTCGCCACGACAAGTACAAGAAACACCCTCGTTCGCACAAGCTCGCAAAGCTCCGCAACCGCTTTCGGCTTCATCAATACCGACACGAGCGGTAGCGGCACAACCGACCCTGACACTCCCTCCAACCCCGACCACGGTTCGTTCAACGTGAGCTGGATAAGCAACCAAAGCAAGGTGGGCGACTACAAGGAGGACGCTCACGCCACGTTCATCCCCTACGCAAGCGTGGAGCAGATGAAGGCTGACGCAAACTACGACAAGCCTTGGCTCACGCCAACAAAGGCCGACTACCTGAACCTCAACGGACAATGGAAGTTCAAGTATGTGGCAGGTTCCACAACCGGCCCCGGCAGCAGCGACTTCTACGATAAAGACTACGACGACTCATCATGGGGCACAATCCGCGTGCCGCTATCATGGGAAATGGCAAACTATGGCAAGCCCGTATACACCAACGTGGGCTATCCGTTTGTAAGCAATCCGCCAAGCGCGACACAGGGCTATACGCAGTATGGCGTGACCGACAACAACTCCACTGGCTTCTACCGTCGCACGTTCAACCTGCCCGAGAGCTGGACAAGCAAGCGCGTGTTCCTCCACTTCGACGGCGTTTACAGCGCTGCGGTGGTGTGGGTCAACGGCAAGTACGTGGGCTACTCGCAAGGTGCCAACACCGACGCCGAGTTTGACCTGACAGGCTTCGTCAGCGAAGGCGACAACCAGCTCTCAGTTCGCGTCTACCGCTGGTGCGACGGCTCTTATCTCGAAGGCCAGGACATGTGGCACCTCTCCGGCATTCACCGCGACGTGTATCTCTACGCCACGCCCAAGGTAGCCGTGCGCGACCATTACATCACAGCCACGCTCAACGACGCGGCAACGAGCGGATCGCTCAACGTGAAGCTCACCATGGACAACCGCGACAAGACTTCTGCCACAAAGAAGATTCTCGTGGAGCTGCTCGACGCCAAGGGCAGCAGCGTGAAGAGCACTACCGTCAGCTATAGCGGCTCCGCGACAAGCACAATCAACGCCATCCTCAGCGGTCTCACCAATCTCACGCCATGGAGCGCGGAGAATCCTTACCTCTACACAGTGGTTGTGAGCCAGCAAAACGAGAGCGGTGTTGAGGAGATGGTATTCTCTACGAAGTATGGCTTCCGCAACATCACCAAGAGTGGCAACCTCATCTACATCAACGGCAAGCGCGTGTTCTTCAAGGGCGTGAACACTCAGGACACTCATCCCGAATACGGACGCGCCATCGACACCGAAACGATGCTCAAGGACGTGACGATGATGAAGCAGGCCAACGTGAACACCATCCGCACGTCTCACTATCCCCGCCAACCAAAGATGTACGCCATGATGGATGCCTTCGGACTCTACTGCATGGACGAGGCCGACGTGGAGTGCCACTATTTGGGCACTAACATCTCTTCCAACTCTTCTTGGCAGACTGCCATGAACGACCGCACGCAGCGCATGGTGCTGCGCGACCGCAACCACCCAAGCGTCATCTTCTGGTCGCTTGGCAACGAGTGTGGCGCCGGCACGAACTTCAGTGGCACTTACAATCTTTGCAAGAGCCTAGACTCGCGCTATGTACACTACGAGGGAGCAAACAGCGGCGCAAGCTATTCTGACCTCGGGTCTAATATGTATCCCACTGTTTCCGCAGTGCAGAGCGCAAGCAATGGTTTGAACAGCAAGCCTTACTTCATCTGCGAGTACGCGCACGCCATGGGTCAGGCAGTGGGCAACCTGCAAGAATACTGGGACGTGATAGAGAAGAGCAACGGCATCATCGGCGGCTGCATCTGGGACTGGGTAGACCAAGCCATCTATAAGCCAGCCGACCTCGTGAACGGCACGAAGATGAAGAAGGGATTCCACAACTGGGCTTCTGGTTACGACTACAACTCAACCTCAGGCATCAATTATGGCTTCCAGGGCAACTTCCTCGACAACGGCATCATCACCCCCGACCGCGCATGGACAGCCAAGCTCACCGAGGTGAAGAAGGTGTACTCCAACGTGACGTTCTCGAAGAGCGGCAACACGCTCACCGTGACGAACAAGAACAGCTTCGTGGACCTCAGCGGCTACACGCTCACCTATCAAGTGCTGCGCGACGGCTATTTGCAGAGCGAAGGCACGCTCACGTTGCCGACAATCACAGCAGGCAACAGCGGCACTGTGTCGTTGCCGAGCTTCAGCACCGACGACTCTCACGAGTGGCTGCTCAACGTGCAGCTTCGCACCAAGAACGACAACCTATGGGCGGAAGCCGGCTATGCCGTGGCAGAGGAGCAATTCAGCCTCACTTCACGCAAGGAAGTGACGGCAGGCAGCTATACAGCCGACGGCGGCTCACTCTCCGTGAGCGGCAACACCGTGAGCGGAACCACCAAGGACGGCAAGGCATTCAGCATGACGTTCAGCAACGGCAAGCTATCGGCATGGACTTACGACGGACAGAGCCTTATCGCGGCTGACGGCCCCGACTTCAACACCATGCGCGACATCGACAACGACCGCTGGAGCGGCAGCTTCATCACCAGCAGCAACACAAGCGTGTCGTCACAACTCACCAAGAGCGGAAACGTGGCTAAGATAAGCGTGAAGGGCGACAGCTATTACACAATCGACTACACTATCTATCCAGACGCTACGGTGGACATGAAGGTCACGCTCCAATCGAGCAGCAGTTACCGCCGCGTGGGTCTTGCCATGCAGTTCCAGGGCGGGTTCGAGAACGTGGAATACTACGCTCGCGGCCCATGGAGCAACTATGTTGACCGCAAGACAGGCTCTTACCTCGGTCGCTATGTCACCACCGTGGACGACATGATTGACGAGAACATCCATCCTCAGACATTCGGCGACCATCAGGACTTGCGCGAGCTGACGCTCACCAACACCGACGGCAAGACAGCCCTCAACATCAAGACCGCCGGGCAGGTGGCATTCTCGCTCTCCCACTACAACGAGAGCGACTATTGCGGCACTGGCGACACGATGTGGAGCGACGGCAAACACTGGTACGACCTCACGAAGCATAGCCAGATCTACGCTCACTTCGACTACTACCAGCGTGGAATCGGCAACGGTTCTTGTAACGGCGACAGCGTTCTCGATAAATATAAGTGTCCAAACGGCAGCTACTCCTACACCCTCCGCTTCACTCCCAAGAGCTTGAAGTAAGGATAGAGGCAAGCCATAAACCCGAAAGGGGCGGAGAACCATCGTGGTTCTCCGCCCCTTTCGGGTTTGTTGGGCCTGCATTATCTTTGGCTGCACTAATGCGTGTGTCAATATCTCCTCTGCTTACTTCGCTCCCTGAACATCTGTTCCTTTATGCCACCATTATCCTTGAAATGCCGCTTCTGCCACTCTATGAGACCCTTAATCATCACATCGGCTTGCAGGATAAGCGTGATGGCAATGTTGCAGATGGTCTCTGGCGAGCGAGCCGCAATCTTCTCCCTGTAATCGGCAGGGTCGTTGTGGGCGCGGCAATAGCGGCGCGTCTGCTCCGCCTTTGGCGAGTTGACCGCCCACTGTTCCAAGCCATGCACGCGCAGGTAATCCTTGTAGTCCTCAAGCAGCTCGTGCAGGCTGGCACGGTTCACGTTGGTGAGCTTTATCTCCATCTCCGTGGACGTGATGCCGTCGATATTGCCCTCCACTATGTTCTGCTTTCCCGATCGCGCCGCCTGTATCATTTGGTCGATGGTGCGGTCGCCGCGTTCCAAGTACTTGTGGGCAAAATAATAGGTGATGTCGTAGATGATGACCGCCTTCTTGTAGCAGACGAGGGTGGTGTAGTCCTTGCCTTGGCGGATGAAGCCTTTGTCCACAGGGTGGCGCATGGTGATGTGGGATTAATGGTTAATGATGGGTGTTGCTGGTCTCAGTGGGCTTATTATGCATAGTATGCATATTATGCTTATTGGGCACAATGGGCATCTTGGGTATCACCGGTTTTGACAAGTCGAACTCAAACTCAGGCATACCCTTCTCCACGTCGTCGCGATACGGCACCTTGGTGTTGTCCACGCGTTCTATCTCCACCATGGCTATTCCCTGCGAGAGCATGCCGAGCGCGCGCGCCGCCCCATAGCTGAGGTCTATGACACGTCCCCTGACATGAGGTCCGCGGTCGGTTACCCTCACTATGATGCTCTTGCCGTTGCGCAGGTTGGTGACCTTGAGGCGCGTGCCGAAAGCATAGGTGCGATGGGCACAGGTGAGACTGTCGTGATGAATGCGCTCGCCACTGGCAGAGCGCGCCCCCGTGGCCCGTTTAGAGTAAAAAGAGGCCTTGCCTCTACGGGTTTGGGCACCCGCGGAGGCAAAGCCTGCCAATAAGATCAGAATCGCCATTACCCTGATGGCGAAAATTTTATAATGTAAATATTCCATTTTCTTTGAGACAGCGGCTTGCGTCACCGCCGCTGATTTTTATACGATGCCCTGCGCCATCATGGCATTGGCCACCTTCATGAAGCCAGCCACGTTGGCACCTCGCACATAGTCGACATAGCCATCGCCTTGCCTACCGTATTTCACGCACTGCTCATGTATGGAGTGCATGATGTGGTGCAAACGCTCGTCGACCTCGTTGGCAGTCCAGTGCAGACGCATGGAGTTTTGCGTCATCTCAAGTCCTGATGTGGCCACGCCACCGGCGTTGACGGCCTTGCCCGGCGCGAAGAGCGCATTGGCCGCCACGAATTTCTCCACCGCCTCAGCCGTGCAGCCCATGTTGCTGACCTCCGCCACGCACAGCGGATGGTTGGCGAGTATGCGGTCGGCATCGGCAGCGTTGAGCTCGTTCTGCGTGGCGCAGGTGAGGTATATGTCCGCCTTCTGCTCCCACGGCTTCTTGCCGGCGAAAAACTTGGAGCCTTTGAACTCGTCCTCATAAGGCTGGCACACGTCGTTGCCACTGGCGCGAAGCTCAAGCATATACTCGTTTTTCTCGCCCTCGATACCCTCCGGGTCGTAGATGTAGCCATCTGGCCCGCTTATGGTTATGACCTTGGCGCCAAGTTCAGTGGCCTTCTTCACGGCTCCCCACGCCACGTTGCCGAATCCCGACACGGCAATGGTCTTGCCCTTGATGTCGATGTCGTGAGTCTGCAACATCTGGTTGACGAAATAGAGAGCCCCGTAGCCCGTGGCCTCAGGCCGCAATATGGAGCCGCCCCACTCCATGCCCTTGCCCGTGAGCACGCCTTGAAACTGGTGCGTGAGCTTCTTGTATTCGCCGAAGAGGTATCCTATCTCCCGGCCTCCCACGCCGATGTCGCCAGCCGGCACGTCCTCGTCGGGACCTATATACTTGTAAAGTTCCTGCATGAAAGCCTGGCAGAAGCGCATCACCTCATTGGAAGACCGGCCACGGAGCGAGAAGTCGGCACCGCCCTTGGCGCCACCCATGGGCAACGTGGTGAGGGCGTTCTTGAAGGTCTGCTCAAAGCCCAAGAACTTCATTATGCTCAAATTGACCGAAGGGTGAAACCGCAGTCCGCCCTTGTAGGGGCCTATGGCCGAGTTGAATTGCACGCGATAACCCGTGTTGACATGCACCTCGCCCTGGTCGTCGACCCATGGCACGCGAAACATGTGCACTCGCTCCGGCTCCACGAGCCTCTCTATGATCTTGGCCTTCTCAAACTCAGGGTGCTGGTTGTAGACATCCTTTATGGAGATAAGCACTTCATTTACCGCCTGCAAGAACTCCGGCTCGTGGCTGTGTTTCCACTCAAGGCCTCTCAATACGTTTTCAACTTCCATAGTAGATTTGCGTTAGATGACAAATTGTCGTGTTAGTGCTGGCAAATATAGCCTTTTTAGGAATACGCTCCAAACAAAACCCACGATAATTTGTCACCCAGCTTACCTTTTGTACTATTTTAAGACATGACGACCGCGCCCACTTGCTTTTTCCCGTCCATCACCACTCGCAGGGGCCTGTCGAACCTGACGTGCCTCACCAGCGGAGTCTCCTCCACGGCGGGCATGGCATCGAGCACGTCCTTACGCACCGTGCCGCCCTCGGCGCGGTTGGTGTCGATGGTGAGATAGCCCACGCCAAACGACGTGAGGTTCTGGAAGAAGTGGGTGCCCTGGCTGGGGTCCACGCGATAGCCCGGCAGGGCCACCTCCGCTATGACGCGAGCCGCGCTGATGGCCGGCCACCTCACCGGCACGCCAAGCCATGGGTCGCTGCTGCCCCAACGACCTGGGCCGATGAGGACATACTGCTTGCCCTCGTCGAGGAAGCGACGGTTTACCCGCTCTATGTCCATCGCCACCTGCGGGTTGTTGGCCGCCGAGAAGGTGTCGTCCCAACGCACATACACTACGTCGCGCACGTCTTCGGATATGCCGTGGCCAAGCGAGCTGGCCGACTTGAGCAAGCAATTGGCATCGGGTATAGCCGCCACGTCCTCCACGAGTTCCTGCTTGGTGTCGACGATAGGCCGTATCTGCAACAGGCAGAAGTCGCCCGTGCGGTCGTCGTTGACATCACAGGCAAACTCAATCTCCACGGGCCGCCTCATGGCGTTGGCTCCCAAGGTCATGGCCATCTGCATCAGTTCTGGCAGAGGAAACACGCCTTGCTTGAGCACCCCATCGAAAGAAATGACCTTACGCCCCACGTCATAAAGTCCCTCGCGGATAATCTGGTCGTCGGGGTCATAGGTCGAGGCGATGTAGGTGAGCGCACCGTCCTTGTAGGCCTCCTTCACGCGCAGGTTCTCTATGTTGAAGCCGTCGTCGACACGGAAGTCAGGGTTGGCCGTGGACGTGTCGAGGGCATAGAACCGCGTCTGCGTGTCGCGAAGGGCTATCTCCATGTCGGACATCTGCAACACCTGGTCTGGATGATAAGGCGACACCCTGAGCGTCTGCCCGCCATCGACGATATACTTGCCAAGGCCCAATGCGAGCGAGGCAATGCCGTCCTCGCTGCGCTCCTCGCCTATCGGATAATAGTTGAGCGAGCGAATTACGCCTGATATGTTGGGGTAGAAGCGTCCACCGTATTCCTTTCCCACGACCTCCTGCATGATGACCGCCATCTTCTCCTCGTCGATGACGTTGCTCGTGGCCGTCATGTAGGCCTTTGAGTCGCGATAGAACACCGAGGCGTAGACGCCCTTAATGGCGGAGGCAAGCAGCGAGAGCATCTCCTGGCGGTCGGCGAGCCGTGGTATCATGTAGGTGGCGTAGATGCCGGCGAAAGGCTGGTAGTGGCTGTCCTCAAGCAGCGAACTGGAACGTATGGCTATGGGCGCGTTGGTGGCGTTGAGGAATGTGAACAAGTCGGATATGTACTGGCTTGGGAGCTTAGCCTTCAGGAAACGCTCGAGTATGAGTTCGTCTGGCGCGTTGCTCAGAGCTATGGGATAGAGGTTGTTGAGCTCCATGAACTGGTCGAAGATGTCGGTGCATAGCACCACCGTCTTGGGGATGCGCGTCGTGGCACCCGGAAACTGGTTCATCTCGGGGTGCGTCTTGATGATGTTGTCGAGGAAAGCCAGGCCACGGCCCTTGCCGCCAAGCGAGCCGTCGCCAATGCGCGCGAAATGGGCGTAGCGGTCAAACTTGCCACGGTCGAAGACAGCCACCACGCCAATGTTTTTCATGTGACGGTATTGCACTATGGCGTCGAAGATGATCTGGCGGTGCGCGTCCACGTCTTGCAGCCTGTGCCAGGTGACCTGCCGCAAGAACTTGCTCACGGGGAAGATGGCTCTGGCGCAGAGCCAGCGCGAGATGTGGTTGCGCGAGATGTGGTAGAGCAGGGAGTCGGCCGGAATCTTGAAGATGCTGTCCTGCAACTGCTTGAGCGTGCTGACGCGCGCTATTTCCTTGTGGGTGTGGGGGTCGCGGAAGATGAAGTCGCCAAATCCCATGTGCTCTTCGATGAGGTGGCGCAGCTCCACGGAGAGCATCTTGGAGTTCTTGTCCACGAAGTGGAAATGCTCACGGTCGGCGCGATACTTGTTGGCCGTCTCCGAGCTTTCCATGATGAGCGGCACAAACTCGTCCACCCTTCTTATGTCTTCAAGAAGCCTGAATCCCGCCTCCGAGTCGCGCTTGCCGCACCTTGGAAACCTCACGTCGCTGATCACGCCAAGGCAGTTGTCCTTGTATCGCCCGTATATGGCCATGGCCTCCTCATAGGTGCGGGCGAGCATCACCTTCGGCCGTCCGCGCATGCGCAGCGTGGCGGCGTGGGGGTTGAGGGCCTCGGTGGCGAAGTTGCGGCTCTGCTGGAGTATGTAGCCATAGAGGTTGGGCAGGATGGAGGAGTAGAACCTCACGGAGTCCTCTACGAGCAGAATCATCTGCACGCCAGCCTCATTCACGTCGTGCTCGATGTTCATCTTGTCCTCGATGAGCTTGATGATGGAAAGGATGAGGTTGGTGTTGCCAAGCCAGCAAAACACGTAGTCGAATATGCTGAGGTCCTCGCGCTCCATGCGCCTCGTGATGCCATGCGAGAACGGCGTGAGCACCACGCAGTGAATCTCCGGAAACTCCATCTTGATGGCCCTTGCCACGGTGAAGGCGTCGCTGTCGGCGTTTCCGGGCATGCATATCACGAGGTCCACGCTCGTGGATGCGAGCACGCGCTCGGCCTCCTCGATGGTGGACACCTTGGTGAACGTGGGCGGATAGCGGAGGCCGAGGGTCATGTACTCGTCGTAGATTTTCTCCTCCACGCGGCCGTCGTCCTCAAGCATGAAGGCATCGTAGGGATTGGCCACGATGAGGACATTGAAGATGCGTCGGGTCATGATGTTGAGAAACGTCACGTCTTTCTGTATATATTCCGCCCACTCCTTGGGTATGTTGCTCATGGCTGTAAACTTCTTGGTTTTGTCGCAAAATTACGGCAATTCCGCAACAATCGGCAAAGGGAACAGGAAAAAAACGCATGGCGGTGCCTATTCCTTGGTCATTACGACATATTTGCTTAGCTTTGCAGCGAGAAAATCCAGGATAGACTTGTCATAAGACTGGATAGACTGTTATAGACAGAGTAAACTGTTATAGACTAAATAGACAACAATAGAACAGCTTGACACCATAAATATAATAATATGTATCGCCTGATAATCATCATAGCGTCGTTTCTCCTCACGACCGCCCTGCCCAGCAGGGCAAACATGGACTTCGACTACCTGCGGCGCGTCTACGGGAACAGCAACAAGAAGAAAGAGGCATGGAGCAACATAAAAGGCTACCTGGCCGACCTGGACAAGACCCTGCAAGACACCGCACGATACAACGCCATGAAACGCGAGCGCATAGGAGCCCTGGAAAGGCGGCTCCACGCCATGCCCACGCCGCGAGAACGCTTCCGGCTCTTCATGGCCCTGGAACAGGAATACAGCATCGTGAACTTCCCCACCGCGCTGAGATACGCGCAAATGGCCAATCGCGAGGCGGAGACGCTCGGCGACCGACAGGCCTCCACGAAAGCGCGCCTGAGAGAAGCCGCGCTGCTCATAAAGGGCGGCTATTTCAAGGAGTGCGCCGACATACTCAATGGCATCGACAAGGCAGGGCTATCGGGAGACAACCTGTTTAGATACTACAAGACCGTGTTTGACATGAACTACGAGGACGGCTTCGTGTTCCCATGCAAGCGCAATGCCAACGACCCCTACTCCACAGCCATGCGCGAGACATACACGGCCATGGTGACGGCGTTTCCCGACAGCGTTTACGAGCACACGCGCATGATGATGGAGTATCATTTTCACCTGCTCGACTACAAGACGGCCTACAAATACGCCTTGCGGCTCGTGGCGGCTGGTAGGCCTGGCACAGAAGAGCACGCCTACCAACTGGGCAACGTGGGCTACAACAAGATGGGAGCCGGAGAGTTTGTGGAGGCCGTGAGGTACCTCTGCGAATCGGCTAAAGAGCAGATAAAGCTCGGCTCGGTGGAATATCCTGTGATGAGAAAACTCACCGAACTGCTCACCGTGATAGACCGCGACCGCGAGGCTTACCATTACAGCGAGGTGGGCATGGCCAACGCCAGAAGCTACCAAAGCATGTACCGCGTGTATGAGGTGTCGCAGTTTTACCCCTTGGTGCATGAGAGGATGTTCGACATAATAAATTTCCAGCACAACACGCTCGTGGCAGTAGTCGTGGCTCTCATTGCCCTGGCGATGATGCTCGCGGCATGCTTCGTGTTGATAAGGAAGCAAAACGTGAAGCTGCAAAAGAAAAACGCACTCATATCGCGGATGAACCAACAGCTCAGCGAGGCCAACGACATAAAGATAAGCGTGCTGGGCAACATGGTGGCGAAACTGGCGGCCACGAAGAAAGGCACGGGAGAGTTTCTGAAGAAGATGAACCGGCTGCTCACCGTGGGCAACTACACCGAGGCGAAAGAGATGACACAAAAAAGGCAGGCACGCGACAAGGAGCAAAACGAGCTTATCGACACGCTCATACTCTCCGTCTTCCCGCAGTTTGTCACGCAATACTATACATTGATAAGACCAGAAAACCGCCCGCAAGACCCAGCCAACGACAGGCTGACCCCGGAGATGCGACTCTTTGGCCTCATAAGATTGGGCATAACGGGCAACGCGCAACTGGCGGAAAGCCTCAACTATTCGCTCAACACCATAAAACACTACAAGACCATTGCATTCAACGCCTCCGACTACAGCAACGAGGAGTTTTACAAGCACCTGATGATGAACATACACTACGAGAAGACAGACGACACAAACGGTGTATCAATGGGTGTACAACCGAGCAAGGGCTAATATCGCAAACCATTTATTATCAATAGTTTATATAAAATACACCGTCACACAGGCGGTGTATTTTTTTATTGCTCAAACTTTTTGGCCTAATTTTGCAAGCGAAAACCAAACGATGTCTCTCGACAGCTCGAAAAACAATTTCTAAACACATAAAAACCATGAGAATAAAGCATCTCTTATTGTCAGCCATAGCAGGCTGTCTCGCCCTCGGCGCCCACGCCCAGCAGAACGTGGGCTTCCGCACGGCCAACATCAACTCTCCAGTGGTCAACACCGACAAAACCGTAACGTTCAACATCGCGGCTCCAAAGGCTCACGACGTGAGCGTGAGCGGCGACTGGGAAGCCAACGGCGGCAAGGGCACGCTCAGGAAAGGCAAGGATGGCGTGTGGACCTACACCACGCCCGCGCTGCCCTCGGAGATGTACACCTACCGCTTCACCATCGACGGTGTGACGACCATCGACCCACAGAACCCATTCACACGGCGCGACGTGGGCAACGTGTTCAGCTATTTCTTCGTGAACGGCGGCAACGCCGACTACTACCAGGTGCGCGACGTGCCCCACGGCACCATGCAGACCCTGTGGATGCCACAGCAAGGACTCAACAACACGTATCGCCGCATGAACGTCTATCTACCGCCCCACTACGATGAGACCAATGACACCTACCCCGTGCTCTACCTCCTGCATGGCAGTGGCGGCGACGAGAATGCGTGGCTCGACCTGGGCTTCGTGAACCGCGTGATGGACAACCTCATAGCCGAGGGCAAGGCCCAGCCAATGATCGTGGTGCTGCCGAACGGCAACGCGTCGGTGGACGCGGAGGCTGGCGAGACGGAAGACAACCTGAGCTATATGCCGGTGCTCACCAAATATCAGAAAGACTACAAAAACGCGCGCTTCGAGGCCGCCTTCCCGCAGATAGTCAACTTCGTGGACGGCAAGTACCGCACCAAGGCCACAAAGAGCGGACGCGCCTTGGCCGGGCTCTCCATGGGCGGATTCAACACCATGTTCATCTCAGCCGCCTTCCCCGACCTCTTCGACTACGTGGGGCTCTTCTCTGCCGGCATCGACTACAAGGGCCTGGACATGAACAACCCCATATACAGCGACCTCAAGGGCAAGCTCAAGGCACAGAAAGAGGCTGGCTACAAGCTCTATTGGATTGGCGACGGCAACGACGACCCATGGCTGCCAGGCGTGAAAGACCACATGAAACTCATGGACAGCCTCGGCATGACCTACACCTTCTACCCCACCACACGCGGGCACATCTGGGCCAACTGGCGCAAGTTCCTGTTGCAATTCGCTCCAAAGCTCTTCAAGTGACACCGCGTGATTTTCCATCGCACATTTCATTGCACACGGATCAACATAGAACAACCAAAAAAACATCAATAAAATGAAAAACCATCATCCATACACAGGCCGTCTCGCCGCGCTCCTCTTCCTGGCAAGCCTCACGGCAAGCGCGTCGGCCACGCTGAAGGCCAACACTAAAAACGAAATCAAGAAAGAGATCAAGAACGCGCAGCAGAAACTCACGAAGCAGAAGAAAGACTCCACCGAGCAGGGCAGCTCCGACCGCGGCATCATGCTCAACGCCAAGAGCACCACGGAGCCCCGACAAGTGGAGATAGGCTTGCCCATGACCTACACCGCCGTGACGTTCAACGGTCTGCCGGCGGTTTACTATTACTGGCCAAACACCACCAGCAACCACTGGCGCTCGGAACAACTCCTCTCAAGGCAGGGCATGCTCGACATGCCACACGTGGCCATCACAGAAGGAGAGATAGGTTATGGCGTGGACTCTTGGGCCGAGCTGGGAGGCAACACCTTCAAGGGCAAGGTGAAATATGGCGTCAACACCTTTGGCTCGCAAAACGTGGACATCAACCTCTCAGGGCCACTTGGCAAGGGGTGGACCTACACCGCCAGCGCATACAACAACTTCGACCCAGGAAGCTTCAAGATAAAGTTCGCGCAGTATGTGGACCGCAGCCAGTTCTACACCGGCGGACTGACCAAGCACTGGGACAACGGAGCCATGCTCACGTTCATGTATAAGCACACCGACGTGCACAACCTATCAAGTGCTGCCAACTACGCCCCGTTCCAATGGAACAGCGACGGCAGCGTGACCAAGGTCAACGGCTTCAAGATTGGCCGCGACTCCTACCTCCCCGTGGACGGACAGCTGGAATATATCGACGTGCGCACCGGCGAGCGCAAGACCACAAGCCTCTACGATGGCACCCACGCCGTGACCAACGAGGGCAGCGTCTACTTTGACACGCCGCTCAGAAACGGCTGGGGCCTCTCACTGCGAGGCAAGGTGTCGCACAGCGAGGGCATGTCGAGCGACATGGTGGCCACGGGCGTGCTCAACACCGACGACGGCGTGAAGGCGACCTACGCCGACGGCAGGACATACAAGGGGCTCGTGCAGGGCCGCACGGCACAGCTCAACGCCTTCCAGGTGAACGACGCCCTCTTCACCGCGCAGATGAAGGCCAAGAAGGGCAGTCACGACTGGACCTTGGGCCTGGACGAGCTATACACAAACATCCATTACTCACGCTCCACGACGGCCCTGTATCACGAGGTGGCCGCTAACCCGCAGAAACTGCTCATCAACGGCGCCAGCTCACCATACTCCAACTTCAACAACGGCTCAGAGTATGACTACGGCAACGAGAACAAGCTGGCCGCCTACGTGTTCGACAAGTGGGAGCCGACCTACAACTTCCGCCTAAACTATGGCGCGCGCCTGGAGTGGTTCCACGCCAACGTGGACAACATAGCCAACTCGCGCGGCTCATGGGCCGACGCCAACGGCACGCAACACTACTTCTACCTTGGTGGCACCGATGCCAGCGGCAAGAAGATAGAGACCACGAGCCACGATGCCAACAGCCTGAACTACGCCCTGACGCTCGCTCCGAAATGGAACATAACCAACGCTTTCGGACTGACCGCCGAAGGCAACTTCCTGAAGCAGCATCGCCATCTGGAAGCCTATTCCGGCACGTCGGAGCCACTATACAGCGCGCGCAACATGTTCGTGGGCCAGGCCGGCATATTCTATAATGCCTCGTGGGTGAACCTCGTGAGCGCGTTCACATACGCCTCGCAGAACAACAACTACAACCGCCTCTACGTGACCAACCCAAGCGATGCCACGATGACGGAGATGGTGGCCAACACGTACAGCATAAAGACCATAGGCTGGACGACCGATGCCGTGTTCCGCCCATTCAACGGATTCCAATTCCACACCCGTGTCACCATACAGTCGCCGAAATACGGAGGCTACTCGTTCAACACGTCGTGGAAAGACTACAGCTTCAAGGACATGGTCGTGACCAAGACCTCGAAGTTTCTGCTCGAGCTTGATCCTCGCTACAGTGTGGGACCGTTCTCCGTATGGGCCAACTTCCGCTACTACAGCAAGCAGTATGTCAACGTGGGCAACTCCGTGTTTTTCAAGGGTCGGTGGGAGACATTCGGCGGCATGAGCTACAACGTGAACAAATATCTCACGCTCAACGCCAACGTGACCAACTTCCTCGGGCAGAGCGGCGCGCAGGGCACGATACCAAGCTCCGACACCGTGGAAGACGCGTCGAACCTCGACGGCACCGTGCTCGCCGGCAACTACATACTGCCGTTCCAGGTGATGTTCTCAGCACAGATAAAATTCTAAGGCTCAGAAAAACAAGCAAGATGGTAAGATTAAATATAACAACCTGGAAAGCAGATTGTTAGACTCAGCACTGCGAAGGCGTTGCCATTACGGTTGAATCGCGATGCCATTACGGTTGAATCGCGTTGCCTCTACGGTTGAATCGCGACGCCCTTACGGTTGAATCGCGACGCGTCTTCCATTGTTGAGTTTTTTTAATTCTACATCATCATAATAAACAAACCTAAAACAACTCCGCATCATGAGATTCAAGACATTAATGCTCTCGCTGCTGACGCTCGCCAGTACGGCAGCCATGGCACAGCAAAACATCAACAACAACGGCGAGAAGATTGTGTCGCCACAGGTCAACGCCGACAAAACCGTGACTTTCCGCCTGCTCGCGCCAAAGGCCAAGAGCGTGACCGTGAAAGGCGACTGGGAGGTCAACGACGGCACGGGCAAGATGAAGAAAGGCAAAGACGGCGTGTGGACCTATACCACGCCCGCCCTGCCCTCGGAGATGTTCACCTACCGTTTCGACATGGACGGCGTGGTGGCACCCGACCCTTCTGACCCATTCACCCGTCGCGACGTGGGCAACGTGTTCAGCATCTTCTTCGTGAACGGCGGACACGCCGACTACTACCAAGTGCACGACGTGCCACACGGAACGGTGGAGACAGTGTGGTACCCATCGGCCAACATGCCCAAGAAGAACCGCCGCATGAACGTATACCTGCCGCCAATGTATGGCAAGGAAAACAAGAACTATCCCGTGCTCTACCTCATGCACGGCAGTGGCGGCGACGAGAACGCGTGGCTCGACCTCGGCTTCGTGAACCGCATCATGGACAACCTCATAGCCGAGGGCAAGGCACAGCCCATGATCGTGGTGATGCCAAACATCAACCCAAGCGTGGAGGCCGAGGCCGGAGAGACTTCCGATAACCTCAGCTACAAGCCCGTGATGACAAAATACCTGCCCAACTACAAGGAGGGCAAGGTGGAGGAGAACTTCCCGGAGATAGTGAACTATGTAGACGCTCACTACAGCACCCTGGCCGACAAGCAACACCGCGCCATAGCCGGGCTGTCGATGGGCGGCATGACCTCGATGTTCGTGTCGGCAAACTATCCTGACCTCTTCGACTACGTGGGCCTGTTCTCCGCCGGACTCGACTGGAAAGGGTTCAATTGGGACTTCCCTGCCTACAAGAACCTCGACCAAAAGCTTGAGCGCCAAAAGAAAGCTGGATACAAACTCTACTGGATTGGCATAGGCAACGCCGACTTCCTCTACAAGGACAACCAGGCCTTCATGAAGAAACTCGATGGCATGGACTTCAAGTACACTTACCACGAGTCCACTCGCGGCCACCTCTGGAGCAACTGGAGACAATACCTGCTCATCTTCGCGCCAAAGCTGTTCAAATAAGAGATTGGCATAATTGGCATCTTAGGCATAATAGACCTATTATGCCTATTATGCGTAAATATTTTAAAAACAACAAAATGAAAGCAATCATTACGACTTGCATCGCCATGGCTTGCTCTGCCATGGCAACGGCTCAAGAGGCGCCGAAGCTCAACGCCTCCAACATCAATGAGGTGGTCAAGGCCATGACTCTTCACGAGAAGGCCCTGCTATGCGTGGGCACACACCGCGCGGCAGACGTGTCGCAAGGCGGCAAACTGGCCGACGTAGTGCGTGGCGTGGCTGGTGCCACCATTGACATACCGCGTCTCGGCATCCCATTCACGCTGCTTGCCGACGGCCCTGCCGGGCTTCGCATAGACCCAACACGTCCCTACGACAGCGACACCTACTACGCAACCCACTTCCCGATAGGCACATGCCTCTCAAGCTCATGGAATACGCAGCTCGTGAGCAGCGTGGGCGCGGCCATCGGCGACGAGGTGCACCGCTATGGTGTGGACGTGCTCCTTGCCCCTGGGGTGTGCATACAGCGCAACCCACTGTGCGGACGCAACTTTGAATACTACTCCGAGGATCCAGTGCTGTCGGGCAACATAGCGGCGGCATACATCAACGGCATACAGAGCCAAGGCGTAGGCACGTCGATTAAGCACTTCGCCTTCAACCAGCAAGAGACGGCCCGACTGGGCAACGACGCCATAGTGAGCCAAAGGGCAGCAAGGGAGATATACCTGAAAAACTTCGAGATAGCCATCAAGAAGTCGAACCCATGGACGGTGATGAGCTCATATAACCTCGTGAACGGCACCATGACAAGCGAGTGCCACGACCTGCTCACGACCATCCTGCGCGATGAGTGGGGATATAAGGGAGTCGTGATGACCGACTGGGGCGGCGGACGCGACCCCATTCGCAGGCCACACCCTGGAAGCGTAGGACTGTCAGCCTTTAACGGACTTGCCGACAGGGCTGCCAACATACACGCCGGCAACGACCTGCTGGAGCCAGGTGGAGAAGACGACATAGAGGACATTGAGAAAGCCGTGAAGAGCGGGCGACTGAGCGAGAAAGACCTGGACAACTGCGTGCGCAGCATCCTCAGCTACATAGTGAAGACCCCACACTTCAAGGGCTATCAGTACAAGAACGACCCTGACCTCAAGGCTCACGCCATCGTGACGCGCGACGCGGCAGCGGAAGGCACAGTGCTGCTCAAGAACAATGGCGCGCTGCCTCTCGCTGACGGTGTGAAAAAGATTGCCCTGTATGGCGTGGCGGCCTACCGGCCAATAGCTGGCGGCACAGGATCGGGCAATGTGAACCGCCGATACACCGTGTCTATCGTGGAGGGACTGCGCAAGCAGGGATACACCGTGGACGACGCGATGATTGACACTTACACCAAGCTCCTGGAGAAGCACGACTCAACCGTGAAGACGATGAACATTCTCTGGTGGATGCCAACGCCCGTGGCAAAGGAAATATTGCCAAGCGATGAGCAACTGGCGAAAGCAGCTGATGAGGACGACGTGGCCGTGGTAACACTGCAACGCCTGTCGGGCGAGGGAGCCGACCGCACTGCATCCGACTTCAACCTCAGCGACACGGAGAGGCAACTCCTGGAAAACACGGCCAAGGCCTTCCACGCCAAGGGCAAGAAGATGGTGGTGGTGCTCAACGTGGGAGGAGTGATAGAGACGGAGTCGTGGAAAGACATACCCGATGCCATACTCCTGCCATGGCAACCTGGCCAAGAGGTTGGCAACTCGGTGGCGGCCCTGCTTGCCGGCAAGCTGACGCCATCTGGCAAACTGCCCATGACATGGCCCATTAAATACCAAGACGCGGCTTCGTCGGCCAACTTCCCGTCGGAGTCATCCGACTACTGTGTGGAAGGCGACCAGACAAGATACAAGAACCGCCGCAACTACGGCTATACCGTCTACGATGAGGACATATACGTGGGATACCGCTATTTCGACTCATTCAAGAAAAACGTGAGCTATCCGTTTGGCTACGGCCTAAGCTACACCACGTTTGCCTATAGCAACGTGACGGCCAAGGCCAATGGCGGCAAGGTGACGGTGAGCGTCACCGTGACCAACAACGGCAAGCGTGCCGGAAAGGAAGTAGCAGAGGTTTACGTCACCGCACCTAAGGGAAGCGTGGAAAAGCCGGTGCAAGAGCTCAAAGCATTCGCCAAGACCCACACGCTACAGCCAGGAGAGAGCGAGACGCTCACCATGGACATAGACCGTCGCGACCTCGCCTCTTTCGTCACGAAGAAGAGCGCATGGGTGGGTGACGCTGGAACCTATACATTCAAAGTGGGCGCATCGAGTCGCGACATCAAAGGCTCGGCAACCGTAAAACTCGGAGCATATACAGAGAAGGTGCACGACGTGCTGAAGCCTACCATGAAGATGAACATCTTGAAAAGGTAAAGGCTCGCAAAGACAGAAGCTCTACAAGCAAAGAATCATAACAATGAAAAACCCCGAAAGCTCAATTGCAAAAGCTTTCGGGGTTCTTTCGTTTATGGACGCGACTTTTTTCGTGGTCGCAAACGAAGGGAATCATTCATGGTGATACTTTTCTCCCTTGAGAATGGTGCAAGCACGATATAGCTGCTCGGCGAAAACAAGCCTAACCATCTGGTGTGAGAACGTCATGCGCGACAGCGACACCTTGTCGTCGGCACGCTTGTAGACAGCCTCGGAGAAACCGTATGGGCCGCCTATCGCCAACACGAGATTGCGCCCAGAGGCTTGCCGCTTGCCAAGCCACTTGGCGAAGTCGACGCTGCGCCGTTCCTCACCTCGTTCATCGAGAAGCACCAAGCAATCCTGCGTAGACACGCTGGACAAGATAAGTTCGCCCTCGCGCTCCTTCTGCTGATCTTCAGATAGCGAGCGGGAGTTTTTTATGTCGGGTATGACCTTTATGGAGAAAGGCATATAGTGGTTTATGCGACTGGCATAATCGTCTATGGCTGTCTGATAGAGCTTGCCGTCGGTCTTGCCGATAAGAATCAGAGTGGTCTTCATATATATCTTTTAATCTCCTCAACGCTCTTGCCAACCATAGTGGCTATTCGCTCTATGGGCATGCCACTGTTGAGCAAAACCTTGAGCATTGCCTTCAAGTCGGCTGTCTGACTGGCTAT
>ERZ808240.444-NODE-444-length-54739-cov-17.335674_pt1 | contig 54739 bp, 83 predicted proteins | sample MGYA00521084_ERZ808240 | MGnify/ENA primary metagenome ERZ808240 (study PRJEB31516, sample SAMN03275571) | gut metagenome | biome: mammalia-associated habitat; material: feces | host: Papio cynocephalus | place: Kenya | collected 2012-08-06 ...
ATTTAGGTTCAGACCCTCCAGAGTTAGCAACTTGAACACTCATGTTCAATCGGCGTTTTCCTGCAACGAAAACGCATCTATTTACCCCCAATCATGCCCTATTTCTGCAAGATTTCTTGCATAATTGGAGGTCTCCCATTAATATTAAAGCCCCTGTGTAATGGGCTTTGCGTGTATAAAAATACACAAACAAACCTACTATATTCATAGGTTTATAAATAATAATACAAATATTTTTGAGTAAGAAATTGTCGAACACGATGACTACCATATATGGTGTTGTTGTAAAATTAACACCCCTATATCTTGTGGTCTGTGACCAAATAAAATCACGTTTTTAATTTAGCACTTACTAAAATATCCAACTATTCTTACTCAATCTGTAAATATTTGTTTGTCGAAAGATTAGTGCTTATTATTCTCAGACTCCAAAATCGTACTTGTCTATACTTCACGCCTTCATAGAACAATTACACAGTCACTTATCAATCGTCCAGTTCATTTATTCCATCTACTCTGAGATGATGAGTCTTGCTGTCTCCCTCACCGCCATCATTCTGAACATTTTGTCCAGAGAAATCGCTTTCGCCACCGTCCAGTATGGAGTTGGTATATCCACTGTTTAACGAGGCTAACCAGAGTTCTTGGAATTTTTCTTCGCTTCCTTTAAATCCAGCTTTTACAGCGTAAGTATAAGGATTGTTGTTTTGCCCTCCACCTAAACTTAAATGCTGGTCTACAGGTGCTCCATTTATAACTTTATAAACATCACCCGTAGTATATAAAATTAAATCTCCATCTACACTTCCTTCCACGGCAGACCGAGGTTCACCATCGGAAATATACCATTGTGAAGATTTACCTTCTAATCCCCTAGGAATATAAAAATCAAGTTGTACATCTTTTTCTGTACCTACGTTTTCTACTCGCGCTTCTTCTGCGGCATCTATCGTGTAAGTGGCATGAACCTTTACGGATACGGTTCCACCACTTCCTCCTCCAGAACCACCACCTTCTCCAGAAAGCGCTGCCATACTGTACAGTAAAGCGATATTAGAGATAGCTTCATTTGCCATAATTTAGCCCTCCCTTATAACATTACGCTAATTACTGGGTCAGTACCGCTATAAGATAAACGTATTTGATAATACCGTGCTACTTCAAAAGAAGTAATTCCCTAGGGAGCGACTGCTGACTTAGTTAAATCGGCTTTGACACCTGAAATTTGAGTATAGTCACTTTCTTTCGTCAATCTTCCTTCAACTTTTACACTTCCAGATTTGACTTCGAGCTTAACCATACTGACTGAAGCGGGAACATGAAACTCGCGCTCCCCACCAGCGGTAAAGACTACTTTTTCTTTCCTAACTACCATTAAAAGCTGTCACTCCTTTCTCTATAAATAAATATAATTTCGTGCAAACATTTATAATTATAAATTATAAACAAAAGTAGAATCACATTTAATTATAGTAAATTCTTTTTAATTAATCAGGTAACAATCTGATACCAAAAATCCCCGCTCTTCTAGCTTGAAGGTTGAGTATCGCTCACAACAATATCGGGGCCTGAGCTCGCTGCTGCCCAAACAGGCGCTCCACTTCCATTACTGGTTAAAACTTGCCCTTTCGTACCAGCGCTCGTAGGAGCATAAATACCGACTGTTTTGGTTTTAGTGCCGTTAAGTGTCACGACTGGCATAGAAGATTGAACTGTCGTATTATCATCAAGCACAACATTTGACGCTTTTGTAATAGGATAGTAAATATCAGCGCCATCATAACTCTTCAACACTTTGTTATATGCAGCCATCTTACCACTCCTTTCTTAATAATAATTTATTATTGTTGTTTCCAAGTGCCTCCTATTTTAGCATAAACAGCTTCTGCACTTTTCCAACTACCGTCAATTTTTACTTTAACAGTATCACCAGTTTTCCAAACTCCAGCAACTTTAACTGGCATATTAATTGTGTCTATTTTTAAAACAGTTATACGAACATAACCATTGCCAGAATGCCCTGTTTCACTATTGCCACTTGTCCCAGTAAAAGACGTGTTACCAGCAACCGTTGAAGCACTAGTTAAATAATGAGCAGAATTTAATTTGCATCCACTTGGGTAATTGGCAGATGTAGACGAAGTATAAACATAACCAGAACCACCACCATTTTGCTGTCTGACAGTAGCATCGGAATCGGAACGGCTTTTATTCGAACCGCCTCCATACCAACCGCCACCTCCGCCACCAGAACCATATTTATAATTATAGCTTGTTGAAGCATTCGCTCCTTGACCAAAAGAACCGTTAGTTCCAGCAGCAGTCTACGTAGCAGCCATAGCTGTAGTGGCAGAGCCGCCTGAAGTTCCTCCTCCGTATTTAGAAGAATCATTAGAACCCGAAGCTCCTCCACCTCCACCAGCAACAATCACTCTTGCATAATTGTCATCTGAACCTAGTCTTATATCAGATGCTCCACCGCCAGAACCGCAGTTGGTAAATCCATCATGATAGTGGCCCGTCCTGCCCGTACCGCCGCCATTAAATCCAGCAGTTAAAGTGGTATTCTAAGTTGTGCTATTAGACCCGGTGCCCATGCCGCCAGCTCTAACATAAACTGTTGTAGGTTCTTTTACGGTCAAGTTTCCATAAGAATATCCGCCTTTACCACCGCTATAAGAAGTTGCCGAACCATAAGACCATGTGGTATTAGTGCTCTATTTTTGAATGCTTACAGTAGCCTTTTCTCCCGTAGCTGACTAAGAACTGTCTTTCACATATGTCATAACAATTGTCTAATTGCTAGATAAAGTAACAGTTGCTGTATTGCTTTGCGTTCCACTAATAGCACTAGCTATTGTAGTTCCATTTGATACAAGTGTAAATTTATCATAATTGCTTTCTGTAACTATACTATAAGTAAGCTTGTAAGTTCCTGCACTAGTACAAGTCAATGTGGTTTGAGCCGTTGAATTGTTAACACCTAAATTATTAGCGGCCCAAATTCCACTAGAATCTGGTGCAAATTTATAAGAATCGTCACTGACAGTAAAATAACTGCTATAATTGCTTGAACCAATAGCAGTATAAGAAGTGGAACTACTTGATGTACCAGTTCTCGTATAACCAGTGCCTCCTTGAGCGCCCCAGCATTCTAATTTATACTGCCCTTTCGGCAAAGAAATATTCTTTACTGCACCAGAATAATCATAATTAATTATATCACCCTTAGCTAATTTGCTTATAGTATCAGAATTACCATTGTAAGTAGCCATAAGTCACCTACCTTAATTTGCATATTTTATCCAAATGTCTCCGTTTGCTCCGTCACTCGAAGTTGGTTCCGCAGTGGATAAAATAATATTTCTAACCTGTTTAGTTGTATAATCTGTATTACTTTGCGCTACTAATTTACCAGTCATTGTCCCACCACTTTTAGGCATGGCATTGTTAGCAGCCGTTTCGACAGATGTAACAGTATCATTCAAAATCTTGCCTTGTGCTGCACTCAAAGGAACATCCACGCTTGTAGAAGTTAAATTGTTAACCACATTTTCTTTTAAAACAAAATCTTCAACAGTGTGGCCATCAAAGGTCTCTGCAACAGTTTCAGTAGTGCCAGTGCCATCATAATTCTCAGCAATTACAAACTTTGATACATCTGTACTTGAACCAGCTTTTTCCCATGAAGATGCACTCGCAGTGTCACTTACAGCTTTAATACATACATAAGCCGTGCCAGTATCAGAAGCAATATAAAAATCACCAACTTTAGCTGAAGTAAGCGCTTTAATTTGGGCTTCTGTGTGCGTGTTATCTTTGTAAGTCAAGAAGGATGTACTATTTAAAGTATCAATATCATTCGTTAATTGACCCAAAGCATCCTGTGCAGTCTGGTCTTGTAATTTATAAGTATTTCCATTATAAATAATTTTATTTAAATTATAATTTGCCATTTACATCCTCCTTTCTTTAATCTATAGGTATGCTGGTAGATTCGTCAACACTTGTAACGACATTTATACTATCAAAACTAGGAAGAGTTACAGAAGTCGCCTTACCACCTTCGAAAGTATCTTTTCCTTGTGTGAAGCTTGGCGCAGTTCCATTGCTTCCACTAATAGTTAAACTACAATTAGTTGTATCATTACTAAAAGTAAAAGCCCAAGTACTTGCAGAGCCAGCTTCAAAAGTATCTTGTCCCTAAGTAAAGCTTGCATCGGAGCCAGCAATTACAGAACCAGCAGTCTTGACTTTGCTTGCCGTTCCAGTATTACTTGTAACATTATGAGTATGAGTCTTACTTGCGGCATTAATCTCAATGCCCAATTCCTCCCAAGAACTTGCGCTAGCAGTTCCATCAATGGCTTTAATACAAATCCACTCTGAGTGTCCTGCCGTTTCAAGCCATACGTCTCCAACTCTTGCTGAAGTTATAGTTTTAATTTCCTCAGCAGTTTTTTTTGTTCCTTTGAAAGTAAGGAAACTGCCAAGCTGCTCAAAAAGAGTATCAGCATGATTATAAGCTTCCACACCCTTATCATAAGCCTGTTTTACTGCGCTTGCAGAGCCAACTTTTTCAACAGAAGTACTTGTTACAGTAGTGTCTATATCATCACTATGTAAAGCTGTATTATCTATTAATTGATAAGGAGCGGTTACATTAGGAAGTTTAATTTTACTAATATTAGCCATTATTATCTCCTTTCTAATGTTTTTCAATTTATCCATCTGTACATCATGGATAAATTAAAAACCCAACCAATATTATTAATCGGTCAGGTTATTTATGCTTTTTTGTATTATATGTATATCAATTTACGATGTAAAAATATGGTAAATGTATGTATATAACACAAAAAGAGCATATTTACAAAATCTAACAATCTAATAATAAGCATAGTTAGATTCCATAAATACAGCTCTTTTTGTTTGTAATATTTTGTTAAATTTTACTAAAAGATATATTAATAAAAAATTGTTTTTATTCGGGCGTGATATTTTTAAAAACCGAGAGAGATAAATTTGCTCTCTCGGTAAATATTAATCGTTTGTAAACCCTCTCATCGTTTGCAAATGATTAACTTGAGAGTTGCTAATCGTTTGCTTTATCTATATATCTAAAAATAAACCTGTGGTGATAAGGATTCTCTTTTTGCCATTTTTCACCTTTTTCTTCTATTCTTTTCTTAATTGTCCGTGGATACAAACCAATATTATATTTTTCTTTGAAATATCTACAAACTTCATTTACACAAAGCATTTGAAAAGAGTCATTTTCTTGCAAATCAATCACTTCGACTATTTTCATTTTCTTTTCTTTTTCTTTTTGCGCACTGTAGTTACACCACCCAATTTCCGTGGCATTCTACAATGCAGTTCGAATAGTATGATAGTCAAATCCAGTTTCTTTTCTTATCTATCCTGTAGTCATACCAGAATTAAAATAATCAGCAATTTCTTTCATAATTGGTCTGGAGCTTGAGTCCATAATTTTAATCCAATCAATTTCATCAAAATTTATATAGTTGCTTAATTCACTTTTTAAAATATTAACTTTAATAAATTCAAACAAACTTTCTCTGCAATCTATTATTATTAATTTTATGTTGTGTTCTTTTGCTAAATCAATTTTTATTTTATCTCTTTCGAAACTTCCTTTATCCCAGTTTTGTACTTCTTTGTAATGTTGCTGACCATGCATTTCTATTGCAACTTTATCTCCCTTAAAAGTTTCAAAATATCCATCATAACGATACAAACCAGCCCAATCAGGACTCCACTCTAATTTTGTATAATTAAAATTGTTTTTTGTTTGTAGAAACAAAGCTCTTAAAATCTTATTAGGCATAGAAACTGCTTTGTTATCGCAATTTTTGCATGGATGTGCTCTTTTACAAAAATTTCTAATAAAAATATATTCACGTTCTCCACATTCAGGACATTTAAACCACGTTTTTTCTTTTGAATTTATTCCTCTTTTATAAGGCAATTCCTTATCTTCAAAAAATTTAATTAGGTCAGGTCTAATTTCAGAAACCAAATTTTTCGTATTATCTGGAAGTTTGGTCTCCTTTTCCACTTTTCGCTCACAAATTGGACAGGTATATTTACGCTTCTATAAACTAATACCTAACATAGAAAAATTTTCACCACATTTTTTGCATTTAAACTCACATGAATCTTTCATTCTTGTAAATCTTAAAATTTCTAAATTTGGATTATTTTCCTATATTTTTTCTATTGAAAGTTGCACCCTCTTATTCCCCAATATTATCACTCCCTTTAAAATAGAGCGAGATATATTTCAATCTCGCTCTATATTATTTTATTTCTGAATTCCCGCTATCAATTCCTCAAAACTACTCCACCCAAATAATTTAGCTATCTATTCTCGAAGCGTCTCATCTTTTAAGTAAAACACTTCTTGCCCTTGTTTAGAGGGTAATTTAATCTTGGAAATGTTTGGCATAATAATTTATTAAATATAAATAATTTAAGTTTATTATACTTAAATAAATTACTCGACAGTAATGGTCTTGGAACCAGTCTGGAGAGTAGGAGCAATAGTAGCTTCTTTGCCAGTGGCAGTAAGCGTACCAAGAGTAAACTTGTCGTAAGAGCCAGAAACAGTAACGTCGGCCTCAGTACCAACAAGGTCAGCAGAGATAGTAGCCTCAGTACCAGTGAAGGTCGCAGCAAATTTATCACCTGTGAAGGTAGGTGCAGAAGCAGTGGCACTCTCAACACCAACAGCGACTGTAGCCTCGTTAAAGGTGGGTAGCGCACCACCGTCAAAAGCACCTTCTGTATAGGAAGGAGCGGTATAGTTAAGTTTATTAAGAGCCTTAGCAGTACCAGCAACAGAGAAAACAAGAGTTTCCGCATCGTCGCCAGAACCCATAGTAGCAGTTACGCCCTCAGTTGCAAAACTACCCTCATCAGCAGTACAAGAACCAGCGTCCCAAGTATCGGCAGCCTTGGTAGGAAGAGTGCCAGCAGTCTTAACAGAGCCAAGAACAGTATCCATAGCAAGAGAAACAGAAACGGTTGGTGCGCCCACAGTACCAGAAACGGCAAGACCATTTTCATTATCCTTAACAAACTTTGCAGTACCCTTGGGAGTGTAAGTAGTAGAAATGGAACCTGCGGGAGTGAACTTGCCAGTGCTGGAAATAGCAGTGGCGGTATTAGCAGCCTCAGCAGCAGTAACGGTAACTTCAGGAGTATACTTAACAGAAGCAACGCCAGTTGCATAATCGGTCAGAGTGGCAGAGGCACTATCCTTGTGCGCGAGAGCACCGAGATTAAGGTCTGCATCAGTAAGACTAAGAGCGGTCTTGAGCGCATCGGCAGTAATATTACCGCTGAGAGCGAGACCAGCAATAGTACGAGTAGTGGGAACATAACCAGAAAGGTCGATGTTGGTATCACCAAGCTTCTCCATAGAATATTCATCACCATTCTTAATGGTAATAAATTCCTCGTAAGCGTCACCAGCGGCAGCTCCAGCCAGAGGAACAAGATAAATCTTGTACATGGTATTGGCAGAAGGAGTAGGAAGAGAAGCCTTATCAGCAACAATCTCATACTCAAACTGATTAATCTTATCAAGGTTCTCCTTGACATAATCAGCAACAGCTTTGCTGGTAGGAAGACCAGCACCATCAGCGGTAACAGCTTCAGCGAAATCCTTAGAAGAAGCAGTACCAAGCTCCTCAATACCACCTGTTAAAGAAGCGATACTGTCACGAGCAACTTGGTCCTTAATATCATAAAGGATTTCGCCAATCTTTACTTTCTTAATATCGGGCATAATTAAAACCTCCTATATTATTTTTAAAATATTTTACACAATTAAATTGAGAAAATAGCCGTCTCTTCTTCAACAGAAGCGGACACTTTATGGTTTAATTCAGACGTAATTTTCGCCTATGTAATGGTGCCATCTGTGTTGTTACCGAGCTCACTGTATAACTTCATAACTCCCGCAGTATCAGCAGAAGCAGTAGGAATTTCTCCAGCACCAATTAGAACAAAACTCTCACCATCATAATAGTAAATATTATGCGTGTTATTTAAATCTATATAAATTTTATTAGTATTTTTGTCTAATATATTAACTTCAGTTGGATTATTTCTTACATTATAAAAAATACCGTCCTGAAAATAACCTTTTGCAAAAATATCGTTGGCATACCCTTTTGCCAACAAACTCTCATAGGTTGCACTTCCGTCACCCACAATGGCGCAAAGCCCTTGTCGAGAAGTGTCTACCAAACAAATTTCACCACTCTTGGGTATAAAAGTCGTAGCAACCTTGGCATAATTATAATCGTTATCGCGTCTGCAAGCAATTATAGCATTAACTATTTTTTCAACTGCCATAGATTACACTCCTTTCCATAAGTGTGTTATGCAAACCTATTAACCACCAGTGGTGGGAGTGGGTGCTTTACCGCCATTCAGAATAAAGGTTACAGCATCATTAGGCTCAAGAATAGCCATATCAACTTTCTTAACTTCCCCAACACCGTTTTCGTTAATAACAACTCCATTAAGAGTATCTTCTGCTGCACCCTTAACAAGACCCACACTGTCAGTAGCAGCAAGAGGAACATTTACCTTCTTATCAGCATCAGGAGTAAGCTCGGTACCATTAACCTTAACACCAGAAATTTTACCGTTAAGAGCATCGGAAAGACCAGTGACCTTAGAAGCATCAAGAGCGCTTACACTAAGTTCGCCAGCTTCATTAATCTGAAGCTCACCGTCTTTGACAGATTTGATATCAGCAAGACCTTGAAGTTTGGTAATATCAGCATCGGGAACAAGAGAACTGCCCTCGACCTTATCTACCTTGCCAGCAAGGGAAGTGTCAAGACCAGTAACTTTAGAAGCCGCTATACCCTTAACATTAAGAACCTTGCCATCAGCGGCGATTTCAAATTCATCGCTTACACCATCAATAACATTAACCTGAGCACCAGCAGCAATACCCTCAAGCTTAGTCTTTTCAGCAGTAGTGTAATCCTCCGTGGAAAGACCCTTGCCTTCAATAGTATCAACCTTGGCAGCGAGACCGTCTGTGAGCTCTTTCTTAGTGGCATACTTATTATCAGCAGCGGCGGAAGTTTCATAGGCGCTTAAATCAACAAAACCAGCAAGAACATCCCACTTGTAAGCATCACCAACTTTAATGCAAACAATGTTAGTGCCCGCAGGATACTTGGTTCCAGCAGCCTCAACAAAGTTGTCGTTAGTGGTAAATTCGTCAGAAATATTATATACATTTCCTTCAATTACAGAAGCGAGTTCGGGCAATTCGGCAAAAGCGACAGAACCCGCAGCTTTGTAAGTGGAAGAAATCTTTGCCGCAATCTTTGCATCAACTTCGGTAGAAGTGTCGTAATTATCAGCCAAATCCTTCTTAACAGCATCAATCGCCTCTGTGTTCTTAGTAATATTGCCAGCATTAGTCGTAATAGATTCACTGTTTGCGGCAATGTTTCCGGCATTGGTTTTAACAGAAGTCTTAAGGTCAGCAACATCTTTGGTTAAACCGCTATCAGCATCCCCAACAGCAGCTTTAAGGTCATTAACATCTTTAACCAAACCAGACTTTTCATCCCCGACGGTGGTCTTTAAAGACTCAACAGCGGTAGACAAACCTTCAACAGTAGTAGTATCAGGCTTAACCCACTTTAATTTACCGTCTGCTCCCTTGGTTAATTGAGCACCAGCAACAGCATCAGCAAAACCGAGTAGGTCAAGCTTTCCGTCAGCGTCTTTTGCGAAAACATTTTCATTGATAGCAACATTACCGCCAACCTCTTTAAGAGATTTATCGGGCTGGATGATATACATCTTAGCTTCGTCATTTTCAACTACAACAATATTTTCACCAAAAAAATAAGTGCCATCAGAAGAACCAACTTCAACAGCTCCCTGAGCAGCTAAATTTGCCTTGGCAAGAGTATCAAAATAGTATCTTGCGTCCAGAGGGAACGCAGTTTGCGGATTAAACGATACCGCAAAATTTAATTTACCAAAATCAGCCATTATGCGTCACCTCCATGTTAGATTGTAACCTTATAAGTGTTTGCAGTGTCATTGGCATTCGCCATATCGAACACATAAACCTTATAATCAATCGCCGTATAACCGGCTGCGCCTTCAACAGAAACAACTTGCTTTGTAAACGCGCTCTTAACCTCGGCATTCATACCGTTCACATCCTGCACAGAGCTGACATCACGCAGCGTGGCAGGATATGCAAACACAACGCGAATAGCGCCAACGGGAATTGTAAGGTTGAAGCTGTTGCCAGCCGCCAAAGCCTTATTGCTCTTACTGGAAAGGGCACGAACAAGAGCCGAATTTAACTCGCCATCTTTCGCTTCGAGCGTTCCATAGAAACTATTACGATAGCCAGTAATATTTCCAGAAGTCTTGCTCTTACTGCCAGCTTTAATCTGACCAGCAGGATAATCATTGCCAACATTAGTTTTAGGAACAGCACCATCTTCATAAGTAGCCGTAGCAGTGATAGACAGTTTTGTGCTATCTCCAACCACAACAGCATCAAAAGTACCAGAAGCAGTACTTAAAGTCTGGCTATTAAAAACTACGCTCCAAGTTTTCGCCGTAATTCCAGTATCAGGACCATAAGTATAGCTACCTTTACTCAAAGAAGCAGTATACGTAGGAGTAACGGAAGTACCAACTTCATAAGCTTTCATTTCAGAAGAATTTAAAGAAACTGCGGGTTGGGTAGTTGTAGGATTCTTCTCTTCATTTAGAGCATCATTGAAAAAATCATAAACACTAACTCCATCAGACGCAATTGTTCCCATGCCAGCGGTAGGAACTTTATATTTACCAAAATCAAAAGTATAAGTCAAATCTTTGTCAAAATAAACATTCTTGGCATTATAATTGCCATCTAAAGCAGCCCAAGATGTGCCATTGTAATTATAGGCAGTTTTACTTGTTTTTTCTCCAGAAATAATATGAGACACTACAACCACATCACCAGCAACAATAGTCTTACCTTCGGTAATGCGGGTAATAGCAGCATCATCAGTTTCGCCCTCGTTAACAGTAACTTGCATTACTTGAGTAACAGGAATGTCACCACCAGAATACTTAAGAGCACCCCAAGTAGTAACACCATCACCATACTTAACTTTGCCCTTATCAGCACCGTCGAGAGTTAAGCAAGGTTCTCCTTCTTTGGGAGTGAACTCAGAAGCCACAGCATTCCAGTTAGCCTGAGTATCGCGGCGTAACTGAATAATAGTATTAATTTGTTTTTCAGCCATACTATTGTCTAACCTCCTTATCTTAATTCAATCTATATTTTTATTTTTATATTGCATTACCACCATCAAGTATTAAAGTGTCTGTTTTTAAAACAGCTTCTTCTTTAACATCGTTTACATCACCAACAGTGGCGATTTCTTGTTCTTCATCTTTTGCGCTTACGCCAGCTTCTTTTTCATCCTAAGAAACATAGCAAATTTTGTCTTGATATACATTAATTCTAGACCCAACATATTTTCCTGTGGCATCTTTCTTGTCAGCGTAAATCTAAGCTGCCATACCACTTAAATCGCCATCCCCACTACCATCATGCACTCCAACAAAACTTTCAAGTCCATCGTTACGAACAAATTTTGTTCCACCACCATCAGTTTCATTAAAGACATAGGATTTTCCATTCGCACCAGTAACAACTTTAGAAACGGCTCCAATAGATTCGGGAGTAAGCGTAAACCATTCCAGACCATCCGCGCTTTTACGCATTAATTGTCCAGCAACAGCTTCAGCATATCCTGCTATTTCAATCTTGCCATCACTTACAAGAATAGTTTTATTATCAGTAGCAATAGCTCCTGAATAGGGAAGCTTTCCCCAAACAGTAACACCATCACCAAATTTTACTTGCCCTTTATATTTTCCTTCAGTTACGACACAAGCCTCACCAGCTTCAGGAATATATTTGTCGGCTACTTTATCCCAAGCACTTTGAGGGCCATTGCGAAGCTGAATAACAGAAACCACATTTTTAATCGCCATTATTCGCCTCACATTTCTGGTACGCTACCGCCATCAAGATGCAATTTATCCGTAGATAAGATTACTTCATCTTTTTCAGGTAGATTAGCCACAATATTGTTTTCCTTAACCACGCAACTTTCCCAGTTGCCTTCGCTATTTTTATAAGAAATTATCTCACCAGAATAATCGTACTTGGCTATCCATAATCTCATTTCAGCTTCACTATCAAAAACATTTTTTTTAACAATACTTTTTAAGTTGCCCTTCTCGTCATAATAACTCAACTCAGCACTTTTATCTTCGTTATTTGTCACAATCAAGCTCTCTTCGGGGATGACTTGTTGTGTAATGCTATTATCAATTTTATTTTTATCTACATATGCTAATTTAAACATTGGTCATCCTCCTTTCTTAAGCTTTGGCACTCACCACGTAATAGCCATCAACGAATTTTTGTTCATAACCTTCTGCAATAAATTTTTCATCTAACTTAATAGAAAATTTACCGCCTTTGATTTCAATAACAGTGTTTTCGAGGCCTTGGTTTACAATATATCCATTAAAAGTTCCTCCTGTAATTAGAGTTTTTGCTGGATTATACTGTGTATTATAGGCTATAATTGCTATCAGATTCTTATCCTCATCTACGGAAAAATTACCGCCATTAATCGTCATTTCTAAACCAGAATTTAAAATACTGCCATAAAAACTACCATCGTTGATAATCAATTTCGCATTGTCATCATTCTTAACAGCCCAAAACTTAGTTATGTATGTACCGCCATTAATAGTTAATTCTGGACTAGATTGATTAGTTCCCTCTACATAACCCTTGGCAGGATTTGTATCAGTATAACTATAATAGCCGTTTTCAATAAGAGAAGATATACCCCGTGGTGCACTAAAGATACCATCATTAATAACCATTTTTCCATGATTTACGCAAGTATAATAGCCATTGCCTTTTTCATCAATGGCACGAGCGTAACTGCCGTTTTCAACTGTTAAACTGCCATTATTATCAACAGTTGCTTTACCATTCTTATTGCATTCAACACTGCCATTGCCAGTAAGGGTTAAAGCGCCGTTGATGCTAACATTAACAGGTGTCTTTTCATTATCGACAATAGCAACATTATTCATGTCAAGAGTGAATTTTTTATCAGCGTTAATGACTTCGCCTGCGCCTAAACCACCGCTCAGTTTGACTGTACCGCCTTCGTTAACAGCAGCAATAGCTTCACTAGCAGTATCATATTTCTATCCATCCACTTCAACAGAGGTGTCAACGACACTATCACCATAAATTTTTATAACTTCAAGGTCAGCTTTAACTTTATTAATTTCAACATTTACTAAATCAGCCGTTTCTTCTTTAGTATAATAATTGCTCATGTCAACAGCTTGGAAAATCTCCCAACTATCGCCATCCCAAATGTACAGTTTGTTATCTTCCGTTACTTGATAAATATCGCCAGTTTTAGCATTATCAGGCAAATCAGCCTTTGTAGCAACAGTGCCAGCGAAACTCATAGCACCTTCGCTAACACCAACATACTTTAGCTCGCCCCATGTAGAAGTACCATCACCAATCTTAATCTGGCCTTTGTTATTACCATCAAGAGTTACACAAGGCTCACCTGCCTTTGGGATATAGGTGTTTGCCACTGCATCCCACTACGCTTGATATCCACGGCGCAATTGAATCAGTGTTTGAAGCTTATTAATATCAGCCATTCTTTTCTTTTACACCTCCCATTTACTTAATTAAAATGTTTTGCAAAATATTTTAACTCGCTATAATTAAATAGCTATCTATTTGAAAAAGACTTCTTAGAACCGTGGGACTCCACCACCATCTACCAAGTTATCTTCCAAATACTTATCCATATTCTTATTTTCCCATGCTTCATTCTCTTTATTATACATGAGAATATCCTTGTCTTCTACTCCACTTTCAGATATCTTTACATCTTTTAAATCTTCAAGTTTCATGTCTTTCGCAGGAATCTCTTCAATTCCAGCATTTAATACACCATATAATACTCCTCTATTATAATTAGGAGAATCAGGCGTTATCAGTGTCATTCCACTATAGTCTCTTCTTACCATGTTTAACCTCCCAACTCTATATAAGAAGTATTATCCTACTTCATAAGTCAATATAAATTTACCTTTACAAACAGTAGTTATATTACCTTTTATATCGCAAAACTGTACGTCGTATAAATAATCGCCATAAGTCATAAATTTCGTATCTATACTTTTGATTTTGATTCTCCAAACTTTAACTTTATCATCATCCTTATTATTAGAACTAAGTTCTTCAAATTCAAAATCTTTTTCGATTAAAGGAGGAGTAGCATTATTGTTCAGAGGATGCTTTCTGACCGTGAATCTGGCTTTCTCTCCTTCTCTTGGGCTATATTCCTAATTGTCAGGAGTATATATCTGTAAATCCAATACACAGTCATCGCCACGTGTAAGTTGTATTACGCCATTGTTTATTTTTAGCATAAAGGTCTACTCCTCCTTTCTCTTATATTTTTATTAAATAGTACATAATTGGCTTATTCGTATATATTAGCCAAATCTTCCACTTCTCCTGTATTTAGTAGAAAGTGGATTTACCTAACCTAATCCATTAAAAGGATTCGTACTACTCGTCTTGTTCGCACTCTTTTGCTTTGCAAACATTTCTTTAAACTCTGTCTTGGGCTTTTCTTCTAATGCTAATACCTCTTGAGCACGTAACTCCATTAAGTGATTGCACATCATTGCTACACAGTCAACTCGGTCATCGTGCATATTTTTTTGCTTCGCATCGGGAGAAAGTTCAAAAACAATCGTGCCATTCGGCCTCTTTTGTTTCTGCATACCTACTAACTCTTCTTTTGTTAAGTCAATCTGAATCAAAGAGTTCATTTCATCAAACGAAACCTTTTCGTATCTTATCGAAGTCGTTCCATCAGAAGCAACTTCTTCAATTTCCATTTCATTACGAGCATTTAAGCTCTTTGGAAACATTACTAATCCTTGGTTAATTGCAGCTTGTGTTCTTTCATAAGCTTGAACTTTATCACGCTTAAAGTTGAACAATTGCAATTTTCTTATATTTGCAGGATAGTCATCTGCACGTAACTTCATATACGGGTCTTCTTCATCTATAAGACCTAAATGACGTTTACCATCAGAACCTACCCAATCATTTAAAAGGAACTGAGAAATATCAAATCCGCCCTAAATTTCTCATAAACTTATCTAAAACTTCAGAAATATTATTAACTTTCCAATAAGGAATTCTAAATAAAACTATATTATTCTCTTTACAAAAATTGTCTTTTATTGAATCTCTCATCTTGGTATCTTCATATATCTGTTTCGCTTTTTCTTCGTCTTTAACAAAATATGTTGCGGGAGCATAATGTTGTTGCCCATCAAATTCTATGCAACAACTATATTCAGGTAAATAAAAATCAAAAGGTAATTCTCTAATATTTTTACATTCTGGGAATTTCTTTTGAGGTTCAAAAGCAATATTATTTTGTTCAAGATAATATTTAATAAATTTTTCACCCTTTGACATCGAACAAGCTGGACAACCTCTATATTTTAATAAATTAGATGGCAATGCTTCCCATTCATGCCGACAATCTTTGCATTTGCAATTTATTTTAGTTTTACTATTTTTATACTCTCCAATAATTTCTATTGTAGGGTCTATTTCTTCCATTTCTTTAATAAATTTTTGTTTTTCTTTTACAAATAATTTAGAAAGTTTATTTCTTGCACACACAGGACATCCTTTTCCACCTTTTAAATGAGATGGAGTAGCTTCCCATATATTACCACATATCTTACATTCAAGATTTATTTTTGTATCTACTCCTTGAAATTCTCCCAGCACTTTAATATTAGGATTAATTTCTTTCATTTCATTAATAAAATCTTCTGTAGTAATAGAAACTTGCCCTACACATTTTGGACACCCAGTTTTTTGACTTAACAATTTATTTGGTGTAGTCTTCCACTTATGTCCACAAATTTTGCATTCTAATTCAATTTTGACATTGTTCTTTGTGTATTCTTCTAAAGGAACAATATTTTCATTAACTTTCTTTAATTTTTGTAAAAATTCTTCATTAGAGTATGACAAACTACCAGCACATTTTCTACATCCACTTAACCGCTTAAGCATACTATTGGCTTGAGCTTCCCATTCATGGTTGCAAATCTTACATCTAAAATGAATTTTTCCATGAGTATTTTTATATTCACTTAAAACTTCCACGGTTGGTTTTATTTTATGTACTCTTTCAACAAACTCTTCTTGTGTTAATTTCTTTCCCAATTTGTCATACCTTCTTTACTTTATATTTCTATAAAGAATAGACCATATCTTCACCCTTTAATTTAAAGGGGCGCACCGCTTCGGATTTCTCCTACTCCTTTTCAGGATGGTCGTTGAACTTTACTCTTTTTGAGTCTTAGCTGCTGATTATCCAATCTTTGTAATTTTTTGACTTTTACACTTAGACATATTTCATTCTTATGCCGTAGTTTACAAAGCTCTAAGGATGTTCCAGCAGTTCAATGCGTTTTTTGCTATATATTACTATATAGGGAGGCCACGGATTCAATTAACCTCCAGCACCAGCATCAATGCAGACAAGCTCTATATTATCATAATCTAAAGCACCTCTATTATAATTTATAATAAGGTCTTTTATCATTTCAATTTGCTGAGGCTTTTGAATTATTGCCTTATCACCGTTAGGTAAAAGCTCAATCAAGTTCTCACAATTAACTATTTTTAACATTAAACCCTTTTCTTTATCTCTGAACAATTCTCCTATTAAAACAATAGAATTATCTAATTTCGATGCAGGGTCGTAACAAACGATATATTTCTTCTCGCCGTCATTTTCATACACTGGATAGTATGCAAAACTGTTTCGTAAAATCGTTGAGCGTTTTACAAAAACATCTTCGCCACCATCTCTATCAAAACGATTTCTGTACAAGTATTTTCAGTTAAACAACCTACTTCTTATATTTTCATATAAGCTTAGACTATATCATCATCTCATTAAGATGTCCCACCACTTCGAAGTTGCTATTCTTTAACAACCTCTACTCCCAGTCACGGGATAGTCGTTGAACCTTTCTCTATTAAAGACTTGGCTGCTGATTATCTATTATATAGTGTTTAGGATTTAACCGTGCACCATGTTTTTGTTTCTTTTTACTTTCGTAACATTCGCACTTATTCTTATTTCATAATTATGCTGTAGTACAAAAACCTTTAAGAACTCCCAGCAGTTCAATGGGATGCACACACTTATCACTAAATGTGCGGAGTATTTCTTTTCGATTTGCTCACGTTCAGCTTTGTATGGATTAGTAGCAAATGCGTTATCAACTTCATCCTAAGTAATCAGTGGTTTCATAGGTTTACCATTCATAAAAGGGTGTAATGAAAACTCACAGCTAATATCGCATACAAAATAATTTGGGTCTCCTAATAACATTTTTTCAAATGCCATTTTGTATTGGTCAAAAAGTTCGCTATCAATACCTTCAGCAGAACTTAACAACAACTTTTTATTCGGTAATTGTCTTGGATATATATCTGTATTAATACCATCACCAGTAATAAAGTTTGTATCCTGTGCAGTAAAAGGGCGAGACAAGGCAAAGAATGTCCTATCGATTTTTCCCGCTTCATCATAAACACTAAATGAGCTTCTTATACCTACGATGTTCTTTATTACACTGTTTAATGTATTAATTGTACTACCATTATATAAGCTAACCGTATATCCACTCTTAGGATGAACAAATGGGTCAGCCTAAGTATTCGCTCTAACACATTCGTCCAAAAACACAGAAGAAGTTCCCAACAAAGAAGCGATATTACCTTTTGCCATATCCTCCATCTTCTAAAATGTTTCTTGAGACTGGCCTCCACTTGGGGCCATAATATATGTGTTAGTATTTGGAAGCAAAAGTGCTCTTGCCATCATAAAAGGTGCAGCAAGGAAAGAATTATGTGTTACAGTATATTTATTTCCACAAAGAAAAAGACCAGAGGGGTTTGATACCGTTATACAGCGCATTGCCGCTTTTCGACCAGTCTTACGAACATCTACAATTGCTTTTTGCTTCTACCTGTCTGACAAAGTATCCTTCAAAAGATTACACTTCCTTTTTAATTTGAAGCAAGGCATTTCTTTAGATGTCATAAAATACACTGCCCAAGAACGAGAAAGATTCCCATCCTTTTTAATATATCTCATCTTTTTCTCTGTCAATGTAGATTTTATTCCCAATGAAGATAAAAGTTGCTGAAATTGCAAACAAAAATCATAATTCGCTTGAGTAAAACTACAATATCCTGTGTTTTTTTCGCAATGACCGTCTGTATCCATTAAGCCCTGCAATAGTTCTATTCTGTCCTTTATAGAGGCGTGTAAATATTCTTCTGGAATATGTTTATTATTGTATAAATCCATATTGCGCAATTTCTGCAACAACGACATCTTTTTCACATTAGTTAAAAGAATGTTATCCTACAATCTTAATTCTTTTTCCCTGTCTATATAAAGAATATCACAATCTTTTTTTTCATGCTTTTCTTCGTAATAAGTTGTGTGGCATAATTTTTTAACATATGATTCTATTTCTTTTAAATCTTTTCTTGCTCCACAAATAGCGGGGGAAGTACTATATCCATCCCCAAGCCATAATCCTAAAATATATGGAGCGACAGGTAATCGTAACATCTTCGGATATTCAAGGGGTTTGTTCATTGGTACAAAGAAACGATAATCATTCCATCCTTTTTCAGCCTTTTCCCCCCGTTTTACCTTGTTAAAATTGTTGTAAATAAAATCAGTAGAACGAGTCACCCATTTTGTATCATATTTATTGTGCTTATCAAACCCTGAATCTTTTACATACCAAAGATGGTCTGCATTGCATTCAATTATATCCCCATCTTCAAATTCAACTTCATAAACTTCTTCAAAAATAATTGGGTTTAAATGAATAACTTCTGTTAATTTGCCAGTATCGTCATAAATTTTATCTCCAACTTTTAACTCGCCAACACTTTTCTCCTCAATAGCCACACCACGGTCGCTAATTTTTCCATAAGTCTTGGTATCTAAGCTGGTCGCTTTCCGTGAGTTACGACCCATAAGCCATACGCAGTTTGCAGGGCACCAACTGCTCAGCAAAACATACTTTTGCATATCAGTTAGCTATATTTTAAAAAAATCTTCAATAAATCTCGTAGGGTTTGCTCTTCCCCACTAAATTATCTTAGTATATTTTTCAAAAATTTCTTTTCTTTTTGGGAGTAGCTCATAATTAAAATCATTAAAAATAACATTAATCATTAATAACCACCCCAACTTCCGCCATCTTCGTCATGTTCCTTATCATACTAACGTTTTTCTTCTTCCAATTTCTTTTCGGCTAATTCACGTTTAGCCAATCTCAAATTTTCCGTAAGTGTGGCGTTTTCTCTCTACAATGCAAGCAATTTCTTAAGCTAATCTTGACAGGTTTTATATACTTCTGCTTCACTCATACTAAGTTGATTAAAAATAGCTGCAAAACTTGCATCCGCAGCTTGATTAATACTCTTACTAGTCTCAACATCGTACATATTAAGAATAGCATTTTCATATTTCATCTCATTCATCTTAGCCATGATACCAGAGAAAGTATTTTCACCCTTAGCTTTACTAATAGCATAACGCTCACCGAAGCCATTATCTCTACTAAAGCTTGTAATTGTTTCGAGTTCTTTTTTCTTTAATTCAGACAATGCTTTTAATTCTGAAACAGGGGCATCGGTATCGCTCTTCTTTCTGTATTTTTCGTTTAACTCACGAATATTTTTAAAAGAAAGAACAATCTAAATAGCTGCTTGAACCTTTAATCCATCAAGCTCCATGCCTTGTTCCATCATGCCAAGTAAGTCTTTATAAAGAATTTTTCTATCTTTTTCAACTTCAAAGTAAAAGGGGTCATAGCCGACCATCTTGATAACTTGTCTTTTTGCCTCAAGGTCAGCTTTACTCCATTCTTCTTCTAAATCTTCAGGTACATTACCTGTTTTACTATTAATTATTTTATCAGCTTTTGAATCACCTTGGTTTTGACTTACATCAACATCAGGAGATTCCAAGAAAACTTTACCCTTAAGAGTAGCACTACGAGAAATGACATTCATATATTCTTCAACAATATGAGTTTTTCTATCTTTCTCTTCCATAGCTTTCTTAGCCTTAAAATAACTAACATCATCGTAATATATATTAAGATAGCTGCAAAGCCACTTCATAGCCTTTTCACCATCTTTATCAGCTTTTTCATAAAACAAATATTCATATAAATTCTTACAGCAATCTATACAAATATGAGTATGCATTCTACCATTAGGTTCAATACGACCCAAATTTCCTTCGTTATATGCCAAGAAATACTTTTCTTGGGGTAAAGCTTTACCACAACAAGAACATACATATTTATCATACAAAGGAATAAACCTATTAAAATATTTCATCCAACTTTGATAAAGTTTTTGCAAATATTCTGGTAGCTTAGGTTTTTCTTTTCTTTTTTCTTTTTTCTTGGTTAACTGTTCACTTAACTAATCAGAAGCAGAATCTTTAGAAGTATCAATTTCATCATTAATAACTTTATCACAGTCATCAATAATTTCCTGATAAGCTTCTTCGTACTCGGTATATTTCTTATAATCAAGCTATCTTACAGTACCATCTTCATCTTTATAAAAATTGATAGGGTCAAAAAAAGTATTATAATCAACAGTATCTTTAAGACTTGGTGTTCCAATATCGCCAACAATTTCTTTAAGAGCCTGTTTATGTTCATCTTTCAAAGAATACTTCCAAGATTCTCCGAATTCCTCTTTTTTTCTTTGAGTTTCTAATTTCTTTTGAATTGCGTCTAATCTTTTTTGTTCCTTTGCGATGTTAGCTTTGGCCCTAGCATTTGTTAATTTAGCCATTTAACACCTTCTAATCCTTTTAATCCTATTGACTCACAAATTTCTATTAATCAACAATTTGGAACCAAAAATCTCCAGCTTTCTAATCAGTAGGTTGTTCCTTGCTAATTGCGATGTCTGGTAAATTATCCACTGTTTCCGCAATATTTTTATTGTTCTCATTAATATTATTACGGAATGTGTTGGCTAATCCAACCGTCACTTCCTTGATTAGAGCTTTAAGAGACTTTCTGCGAGTGGGTGCAGCCATAAAAATTCACCATCCTTCTCTTAATAAATAAACACTTCTCGGTAAAAACAAATTACTTTTTAGGCTTCCCTTGAAGTAATAGCAACCAAACATCTCTACTAACAACGCCATTTTGTCTTAAACCGTACATCTTCTAGTATTGAGTAACTACGGCTTCAAGGCGTTCATCGAAGAGTGAATCATCACCTGAATTAAATCCTAAGTTATTAAAGAGTAATTTAACCACTTTAACAGCTTCATTACTTGAGCCTTTATGTAAATAAGGCACTTGTCCAGCGATTGTTTTTATTTTCGATTCATACATGGGTAGTTTATATCCAACACACGCTTTAGCATAATCAGGCAAGCCAAAACCTCTAATATATTTGTTATCGACTTCCATTGAACGAATCTTAACCTCGTTAGAATAATTCCCTTCTATAACTCTAAAAGAATTTCCAGAAACTTCATAAACCATTCCAACGTGTTCAGCTTCACTAGTACAATCGCCTACACCATTGTCATCCCAATCATAGAAACACAAATCTCCAAGTTGGGGTTTGTAAGCATCGTTCTCTTCCCATCTATTATACTTCTTATACAAAGCAATCATTCTATTACAACTGCATTCAGGATAAATGTAATTAGTTAAATTCATCATTTGTGCTACAGCCGATACAGTAGCAGCACACCAAGGCTCTGTATATAAAAGTTTATGACTTGCAGGAAGAGGAGTTATTTTATTATAAATATCGACAATTATTTTATACTTTTCGTTAGATTGACTCCAACCAAGCCATCTATTAAACTAATCAACTGTCGCTTGTCTCAACTATTGTTCCGTCATCTGTTATTTCACCTTGCCAAACTTCATTTCGTTTCTTTTTAAGTTCAGCTTGACGTTTAATCCACTCATTATATTCTTTTCTATGTTTAAGCTGTTGCTCATGTTTCTTTTGAACTCTTGTAGGGTCAGCAAGATAAGGTTCCCAAAGTCTTTGATAGTCTTTATGCTTTTCCCACCATTCGGCTTTCATGTCTTCTAGAATATCTTCAAATGGTCGCTCAATTAAATCTTCTTCAGCAACACCATTTGCTCTTTGTTTTTCTAAGTCCATTTGCCTCATTAAAGCATTACGAGCTTCTTGATGTTTAATCTTTTTTCTTTCGTTGCTTGCTTCTCTTGCTTTTTGATGGGGAGTTTGAGGACCTTTCTTTTCTTCGTCCGCTTTTTGACATAATTCCTAAATCTTCTCTTCAGGAAGTCCTTCATATTCTGGAATTTCAGGTTCACCAACGTCTTGTCTATACTTCCTAGCTAACGAAGTATATCTATTCTCAGGCCAAGCGAAGAATTCATTTGCATAAACTCTATCACAATTCTTAGCTTCTCTACTAAACTTAATCATTGGATATCCTAAAAAAGCAGAAGACCAAGCCTTCTATTTTTGAATTTCGGGAAGAACAGAAACATAGCCAGTAATTTTATGAGATGGTTTAGTAGTTCCATAAATAGAACCAAACACAAAATCAAGCTAATCTTCCATAGCAATAGTATCAAGAATTTTATACTCTAAAGATTCAATTACATTAGCAACTGTTTCTTTATCGTATCCAGTTTCTTCCATAATTGCTTTAATCAGTCTAAATCTTGTCATTGTATCACCTATATAAAAAGCTCCAAGCCATTGAAATGACTTGGAGCTAACTTTTAATTTATACAGACTTCTTTATCCGAAAGAAATCTACTTTGTAATTAGTCACACTTCTTCATATTAGAAGAGAACTTAAACTTAGGATAACCATGCTTCTCGGGAACTTCCACCTTGGAACCATCACGAGGATTCCTAACAGTCTTAGCAGGACGGGTGTAACCAGAGAAAACACCCAAGCTTCCGAGCTTAACACTATCCTCAGAAGCAACAACATTGGTAATAACCTCATCAATACCCTTGATGACAGCCTCAATATCCTTCTTAGAAATATCCGCGCAAACCTCAGTGTCCTTAATAGCAGCAATAAACTCATTCTTAACCATAATATTAAATACTCCTTTAAATCTTTTAAATTTTAATTTTTAAAATTACCTTTTAAAACCTTTATTTATCAAGGCTTTCCCTCGACTCGCTTTATATATAACACAATTTTATATCCTTGTCAAGAGTTTTTGAAAAATTTTCTCAAAAATTTTAGAAACAGTTTCTATCAATCTTCGGTATGAGCTTCAACAACCTTCGGCACAAACTTGTAACCTCCTCTAGATTTATTGTTGCTCCAAATACCGAGTTCAAGCATAATCTTAGAAATCTTCTTACAACGGTAAACACCATAAGAATCTTGGAAACAAATGGCATTGACCTTATACTCACCCCAACGCTGAGTATTTGCATCATTCAAAATCTTCTTTTCGACAAGCTTCTTATACTGATTTACACTAATTCTCTGGAGATTGAGGTCATCATACTTTCCAAGGAAAAGCATAATCTCAGGCTCTTCAGCAACATAAATAGTCTTATCACGACCAACGTGTTCTCTATTAGTGACAGTATAGTTAGCATCCTGTGGATTTAAACCAACACGTCTATCCTTAAGAAGACCAACTCTCTCTAATTCTTTACGCTCGTATTTAGAAACCTTAATCATATAAATTATCAATCCTTTTTTATTTTTAAATTTGGAAGGAGCGTTCCTATTCTTCCTTCCACCTACGCAGACATTATTTTTTAAAAAAATTGTCGTTTTTGCCTTATTTTATATGGGAAAAACGGGGCTCTCTGAAAACGGGAGGGTAAATCAGTTTTCATTTTTTTTGGCATAACGCTTTTGAGCTTTAGCGTGCAATTTTGCGCGACACTCCCAGCAATAATGACCTTTAGAAGAATATTTTGATACCAAATCAATTTCTTTCCCACAGCCATCACAAGTTGTTGTTATTTTAGTAGATTTAATATCAAATGTTATTCCATCAATCGTTGCCTTAGCACATTCTTTACAATATTTTCTCTTACTCTCGTTTTTACCATTTCCATAATGAGGCAATAGTTTCCGGCACTTTTGGCACCTAAAAGTTCCAAATTTCCTCATTTCTAGCCATTTTCCGCACAAATAGAGGTCATTCCGACCCAATAAAATTACCTTTTCATCTTTTTCCGCTTCTTTAAATTCTTCCCTCTCCATAAAGATTGGCGTTACTCCTAATCCATGATTTATATCTATAAACCCTAAATCAAATAACACATTTCTTTCCTTCGTAAGAGAAAAACTTGGCTTCAGGTCAGCATCATTTCTTAATTTCTTATTATATTTCTCAAGATAATGTATATTAGGTCTGCTTAAATAATTTTCCTAAATCTTTGTCCATACATACAAAGTAAATAAATACTTAGCTCGCGCCATTGTGATTGGATGGTTCTTTACACTAACATTCTTACGCCTTGACTTAATATCTTTTACTTCTTCATCACTTATATAATATGTATCAAGATTTAAAAACCAGTTTAATACTGCTTCAGGAATCTTTATTTCTTTTATCTTCCTGAGCTAAGATGATTCTTTAGGATTATCAGGGTCAACTTTCCAATTCTTCCAAGTTGTATCTACCAACTTATTAACTCTATTAAAAGTTACATTAGGGTCATAAGTTGGCACATACTTTTTACACTTTTCTTTAATTGTCTCTTTAACCCATGCTTTGTTCCAAGAAGGCTGATTCCCAAGAACATATTCTGTCTTAAAATACTTTACCAATAAAGCAGCATCTCTCTACCATTTCTGAGAAAAACCGTTCTAAAGTACTTCTTGAATATAACCCTCTTCATCATAAATGTCAATCATAAAAAGATTCCTCCTTTATACCTTTTTCCTCTTCTTCAATTTCCTCTTCACGGTTTACAAATACTCTCTCAATAGAATACTTCTCGTATAAAAACTCTAAAGAACCATTAGGATTCTTTTGAGGAAAATAATAAACAGAGGTCTTTTTTCTTATATTCTCATATATTTGTCTTCCAACTAAAGCCCAAAGAATATTCTTATTATAAGATTGCTTATCAACATAAAACAAATATACTAAATGATTAGCTAATTGCTCTTCATTGGAACAAATATTTGTTAATAAATCTTGTCTTAAAATATTATATTCTAAATCTCTATCAAGAACCTTATTTGGATTTACTGTCTTACTTGCAAATGCTCCATCAAGAGCTTTCTCTGTCCTTTTAGCAGCCCATTCCTTAATCCTGCTTGATACTAAATCATTAATTTGTTCGTATATCTTTTTGTTGATTATAAAACCATCAGACATTAAAGTGTGATAATCAAAGTTCTGAGAGGAACGAACTTTTTCTCTAATATGGAAATCAACATTTTCAATATATTTACAAATCTGATTCATTACACAATCAGAATCAACTACTGGAAGAAAATGCTTATAACATCTAATAAACTCTTTTTGAGCATCATTTAATAAATTCTCATCTTTAGCCAACAACTCTTTTAAAGAACAAGCAAATCTAAGCTGGCAGTCTTGGTCATTTTTCTTAACAAACTCATTATATTCTTTGCTTAAAGTGTTATATTTATATCTAAAAAAGTAAGGCTTCTTATCAGCTAAAAGAGAATTGAGAAATGTCTTTCTTTCTCTTTCTTCAAGAGAATCATCTTCATTTATATGTTGATACTGCTTCCAAATTGTTGCTTCAGCTTTAACATTTTCACCAATCTTGGTTTTGTCGATTTGTCTCGACTGAGCCGCACAACACGACCTAACTCTGTCTTGAAGCAACTTTTCTTCTTTGCTTCCCCTTTCAAACAAAGGAATCATACCAACAAATGTAGAACAAATATTAGTAATCTGACCTATTCTTGTACCAAAACTAAATGTATCAGTATTGTACAAATCCAAATCAGTCATTTCTCTAGCTGGTTTCTTATGAGGCTTTTTAGCATTGTAAGTTACTACTCTTTGATTAGGATAAACACCATTAATAAAATTGGGATTATCACAAGTAAATATAATATCGTAATCGTAATCACTTCCTGCCCAATGCATTGTATGTGCATCATGGCAGTTAACAATTACTCCACTATAACTATACTTATACCACTTTTGCATCTCTTCAGTGTTTTTTAACTCTACAGGATAATGTTCACTAAAATGGGTAAGAGGACTACGCATTGTATCTACCTTGGTAACATTTCTGTTATTCCAAAATTGTGAATACATTTCTCCTGCATTTAACAAACCAGTTACCTTTTGACCAGTGGCAGCTTGCATAAAAGCATAACCATCAACTACAATGCACTGAAAATTGCCATGAACTAAAATCTTTCCAAGGCAAGCAAGTTCAATTTTTCTAATAATAAAGTCTCTTACTTTTTCTTTAGAATATTTATCATATAACAAAGAATTATTTAAAACAAGAGACTTTAACCAATAATTGTCACTTGACTTCATGTAATTTTCAATATTGTCTTGGGTTAAATTTTCACCAAGAAGAAATAGCAAAGTATAATAAATATTGTCGTAACTTACACCTTGGATATAATCAACTGTTGGCTTACAAACATCTTTTACCATTTCAGGAGTAAGATTTAAAGTCTGTAAGAACTGATAGTTGGCGGTGTTTACTTCTTTATCTTGCTTAGGAGCATACTTAGTTACTCCCCAAATAATACCATTCTTTTGACAGTTTTCTTCAAAACTTTCTTGTGATTCCCAAGCACTCCAAAGTTTTGCCATGCCTTCTGTAAGAATAACATCAATATTTCTTACATCTACATAATTACCATAAACATCTTTGATTAAATAATTTTCGTTGTTAAGTTCTTTACACCACTCAACAAAATCGAATTCATTTACAGCGCCTTTAGTAAAGGCGCAACGAATACAAAATTGGCAAGGAGTATAATCTTCACCGAGGTCTTTTCCCCATTGTTCAGCCATTTGAGGACTAATTAATCCAGAACCATCAACCATATTAAACTCAACATCAATGGTTCTTTCTTCAATAATATCATCTTGGTCTGCTGGTTGTTCAATTACAAAGTCAACATCAACAGGTCTTACTTCTGTATAATCTGGAATGATACAAAATCTTGGTTTTGTAACTTCTTTGGTCGCGCTTGAATACAAACCAAAATACGCATTATATTTACTTGGAGCAATTTTATAATCGTCCATATTTCGTCCATTATCAAGTCTTCTCTTTAACTCAGGTAAAATGGTTTCTTCGCAAAAAACCACAGTACTTACTCTTGCTTGAGAAGCTGAACAAGACAAACGCTTATAATGATATGTTACTTTTTCATAACCAACAATTAAGTCCTCATTCAGACCATCTTTATTTTTAACAGCCTTGATAATAGGCTCCCCACAATCAATAGTAAAAGAAAAACCATTTTCATAGATGTCTCGATAAGATTTGACATTTTCCATGCTTACAGTAATATACTGCGGTATAAACATCATGTTATAGATTTTTCTTTGTAATTCTTTAATTCTATCCCTATTATTCTTACTGTTTTTTCCCTTTTTTAATCTATCTCTTTCAGAGTACCATTCTTCAAGCTGTACTCTATCAATCTTCTAACCAGTTATATCACGAATACTCTTTAGCATTTGACTATCTGCTAAAGAAACAATTAGATTGCTCTTTAAACAATCTTGAAAACTAATGTCTAAATTATAGCCGTTTTCTTTAATTAATGCACTGTTAAGCTTAACGGTGTAAAATAAACGCACTTAGTTACCTTCCTTCGCTGGAATTTTAAATAATTTGACTAACCTCGGTAATCATATCCATAATATCAAAACCATCAAGGTCAATATCTTCAGTATCTAATTTTGTTATAAATTCTAAAATTTCAAAAACTTGGGAAATATTATCTACAATATATAAATTTTCAAGATTCTCAGTCTCAACTTTAGGTCGATTAAATCTTGTTTCTTTACCATTCTTTACTAAAATCTTTAAATCTGCATCAGTTCTATTAAGAAAACTATAATTATCATCAATTTGAATCCGTCCTAACATATGAACGTCTTCTTTCTTTTCTCCATGACTTAATCCAAAATACCGCCATTTCGATTGATTGCGTTCAAAAAAAGGAATCTTATTTAAATAATCAAGTTTTTTCTGTAGAGATTCTTTTGAGCCTTTAGTAAGTAAAATCCAATTATATTGTTGCCAGATTCCTCTTTCATCATTTTCAGAATCTTCTAAAACTTTCATTAGTGTTTCATTTGGTTTAACTGATGACCAAAATTCTTCTGATTCATAGATTTCACTAACTTGTTCTTTAGTTAAATTTCTATAAATACTTTTATATCCCCAGTCAAACATATCATCTAAAGTCTTATTTAGACCATATCGCTAATTTAAAATATTTACTACTGTTACTGAACTATCTAACAAAACATCATCCACATCTAAAAAAATTGTCCTCTTATTAAGGTCTATATCTATATTTTTTACAATCTCCATCGGTTGCTTTAATGTATTCATCTATGCTTTTGCATTGCTTTTTTGCTTAAGAATTATACATTGTTGTACCTCTCTTTCTATATTTTTATCACAAGTTTTATCACTTGTCTTTTTACTTGTCTGAATTGTAACACATATTTCTGTTTTTGTCAATCTCTTCACTTAACTTTTTTTGTGGAATCGTAAAAACCATTGACAAATAAAGTGCTTTATGCTATGTTTCTTATCAAAGGAGAAGAAGCAGATTAAAAATGTATGACTACATAAAGCTCTTTTTTTGAAAAATCTAAAAATAGGCTAATTTTAATCATACCTTTTTAATCTGTAAAAAAAAGTTGTTTTCTCCTCTATTTTTCAAGGTTTTTTTGCCGTCCTTTTTGCTTTGTAGAATATAACACTATATATATAGAAAAAACACAATATGCCGCGCGATGTGCATCGCTTGGCATTTTATGCAACTTTTATCTTAAAAACTCTATACTTAATAAAAATACTTCAAAAAGAACTTGACAAGAGAAAAAAATCATGATAATATAAAAACACTAAAAATAGGAGTATGCTATGACTAAAAATAATAACGAAATTATTCTTAAAAATGAAGATGAAACCTATATTGCTATTCCAAATGGAATTATAGAAATTTCTAATGCTATTAATTCATATGCCATTTTAACTTATTTATTTCTTGTTATTAATAAAAATCTATTAGGAAAAGTAAATAGTAGTATTTTATTTTTGCAAGAATGTTATATAGATGATAAAAAAGAAAATCAAAAAAGTAAAGCTACTAAAATTGATAAAATTCTTTCTTGCTTGTATTTATTCTCTAATACTATTGTTGATTCAAAGAAAAAAGTCATTTGCGAATCAGTAATTGATATCCCCAAATATTCTGATTATTTTAATCATTGTGAATTTCAAATAGATAAAGCTGTTGATATTATTAATATTGAAAAAAAGAAATTATATGATAAATATCAAAGATTTCCTCAATATACACTTTCTATTGAAGTATATAAAAATATCAGTGGGAAATTTACAGTATTATCTCTTAAAGAATATTTAATAATTATGAATTATTGCTTAAAAAATAAACACAAAGAAAAAATGAAAGTAGACACTATGTTAAATATTTATTTACTTTTAAAAATGAAAATTAATAGAAATCAAGCTTTAAATAAAGCCTTTCCTAACGGGTGGCTTAATAAAGAAGTGTTTACTATAAAGTCACTCTCAAAAATTTCTTCTGTTTCTGAAACTACTTTAAGAAAATATTTGGAAAGTTTAGTAAAATTGAAATTAATTGAAAAAAATATCTGTAATAACGAAACTTTTTACAAATTAAAAGAAGAATTAAAAAATGATTAAAAAAGGATAAATTAATTATGACTTGTATCGTTGGTTTTACTGATAAGAAAAATAATATTACTTGGATTGGTGCTGATAGCCTTGGTAGTAATGGTTATACTCAAGATGTCGAATCTAATCCTAAAGTATTCAGAAATACTACTTTAAAAAATGTTGTTATGGGTAGTACTTCTACCTTTAGACATATTGATTTGCTTAAATATAGCAAAACTTTATTTCCTGAAATTGATAAATATAAAATCCCTTCTGGCGAAACCGAAGTAAATCATGAATATATGGTTACTACTTTTATTCCTAATATTATTACGCTTTTTGAAAATGGCATTAAGGATAATGGAGATAAAGGTGGTAATTTCTTAGTCGGTATTGATGGAAAACTTTATGAAATTCAGAATGATTATTCTGTTCTTGAACCTCTATCTGGTTATTCTGCTGTTGGTTGTGGAGAAGTAACAGCTAAGGGAAGTCTTTACGCCACTACTAAATACATGAAAGATTTTACTCCTGAACAGCATATTCTTACTGCTCTTGAAGCTGCTGAAAAGAATTGTTGTGGCGTTCAAAGACCTTTTGTTATTCTTAATACTAAGAATGAAGATATTATTATTGTTGGACTTGATGGTAAGAAAGAAGTTATTAAGAAGAATAATACTACATCTTCTTCTGACAGCACCATTACTATCACCACTACTACTATTTCTTCTAATAATAATCATTCCAAGAAGAAATCATCCAAGAGACATTATTCCAGATGAGTATGTCCCACCAGTGGCACAGTAGTTCAAAAGTTCGTTTTTGATACTAAATTAAGGAGAAATTAATGGCTTATTTTAAAGTTTATATTATAAATGGTTCAGGTGGGTCTGGTAAAGATACTTTTTGTGATTTAGTCTGGATAGCTATGAATAATTTTGACCCTCATTGTCTTGTCCATAAATATTACACTTCTGCTCCTGCTAAAAAGTGGGCTTCTTTAATGGGTTGGGATGAAAAAACTAAACGACCTATGGATAGACGATTCCTTTGTGAATTAAAAGATATGCTTGATTATTGGGATAATGTAACTTATAAATATCTCAAAGAAAAAATTGAAGAAGTATATCATTTTATTACTTTTAATAGAAAAATTCTATTTTTACATGCAAGAGAAGATAAAGATATTATATGGATTAAAGAATATTGTCGTGGAAAAGGAATTTATTGTAAAACCATTAAAGTTGAGAGAAAAGTTTTAAATGAAAATAGTAAATATGGTAATCATGCTGATGATGGCGTAAGTAAGTCAGGAATTGCTTATGACTATGTTATTAATAATAACGGTACAAAAGTTGATTTAACAAAAGAAGTTAATAATTTTATATATAAAGAGGATTTATTTCGATGAAAAACAAGCATGAAAGTAAAATTAAATATGAAGCTAAAAGTAATCCTCGTTTAGTTATATCTAAAAAGATGAACTTGGTCAAATTCATCATTTTTATAAATTGGATAATCTTGACCAATTGTATGATATTCCTGTAAATAGTTTAAGGTATGTAACAAGAATTTTGGTAAGAAGAAAATATATCATGGAAATACAATAAAACTTTTGTGTGATTATAAATAATTTATTTATACTTATCTTTCTATTTTGGATTTAAATTATTAAGATGGGTAATTTGATAGGTAAGATGAAGAATTAAATTTAAAAAGAAATTATAAACAAATTATTTATAAAAAAAATATACTTATAAAAGAAATATACTTATAAAAGAAAGGTATAAAAATAGAAAGGAATTTTTTAAGAAAGAAAAATATGAATGATATTATCAGAAGATATTTTGAACTCAAAGCTAGAAATAGTAATAGACCCTTTATTCAGATATTGAATTTTGCTTACCAGAATAATAAAATTACTAATGATGAAGCTTTATTATTCTGTAGTAATAACTGGAAAAAAATGCATGGGTTTAAGATGAGACATACTGAGAAGATAAACTGTAGAGGTGAGGGTAAGAGATATAGGAAGTTTTTGTGGGATGATAAAGCAAGTTTGGTTATTAACGGGAAAGTTTTGAGTGTGATGAAAGATTATGTTGAAAAAGAAAGAAATGGTATTGGTTTGAGAGAAAAAGATATTGGAAGTAAGAAATGGGATTGGGCATTTTGGAGTGATTTGCTGAATGTTATGGAAGAAGGGCATATTTGATGGGTGGAATGAATAAGTGAGATATGATGATGTGAATTAAGGATAGAGGCTGTGATGGCTTCTATCCTTTTTTTGTTGGAAATTGAGTGGTTGAGAGGGAAGGATTGAGGTGATTTTTTTTAATTTTTTTTTGAAATTTTTTTTGATTTTTTTGATTTTTTTTGATTTTTTTTGATTTTTTTGGCTACCCCTACTTCCAACTGATTTCATGTACTTATCTTAATTTATTAAGATAAAAAATGTAAATTCGACCTTACACAAATAAAAATTAAAAGGAGTCAAAGAAAATGAAACACATCAACAAGGAAGAAAAATTCATCATCACTCTCATCATCATCGTTCTCGTTGGTCTTAGTTGCGTAAAATTTTGCAACCATCTGGTTGAAAAAACCATTAACGAGACTATTGAAAACGCCGTTCTCGTCGAATCTGACGAAAATGGTTATGTATTAAATTTCTATGGTCAGGAATACGAATATTCCTTTGACTAAGGAATAATTCTTCTTCAACTCGTCTCTAAAGGATTCAACGAGTATAAACAAATGAGTCCTATTCCACAAGTCTCGGCAATAATAAATTTTAAAGTCTCCCTTGAGAAAGGAGCGAAAGGAATCAAAAAAAGTGAATACGGAGATGCGAATGAAGGTGTATCATATCATTCATCATGATGGCTATAATGCTGTCAAGAACAATGATATGTATCGTCTTGACAGAGCAAAGGGAAAGTTAATCTCTCTCTTAAAGGACAGCACTGACCTGAAAGCCGCAGTAACAGAGTTCGATAGAGCGATGTATTACTACTGGAACACCTTCAATTCCTAAGCATTGTTAAAGCCCAGTATCAACTCTAACAAAAGAGAAAAGATACTGGGCTTCATAGAGTGCTTAGTAGTACAAATCGCACTCGGAAAGGAGGAAATCACCATGTAGAAAATAATTTCCCTTGACTACATTCTCGGTGTAGTCACAATAATCATCTTAAAGAACCACAACTTCTAAGTATAAGATGATTAGCCAAAAGAGGAGAGGAGTTACTAGCTTCTCTCCTCAATCTAAAACAAGTATAACATATAAAGTTGTACTTGTCAAGTACTTTTTGAAAAGGACAAAAGAAAAAATGAATATTGAGATGCGTAACAAGGTCAACAAACTCATCCACGTAGATGGTTACTACGCTGTTAAGAGCAATGATATGTATCGCCTTGACAGAGTGAAGGGTAAGTTAATTGCTCTTCTAAAGGACTCAAACGAGTTAAAAACCGTTATAAGAGAATTTGACCGTACAATGTATTATTATTATAATACATTGCATTGCATGTAAGCATTGTTAAAGCCCATCATCATAATTGATGGTGGGCTTAATAGAGTGCTTAGTGTGAATAAGCTCTCTGCTTAGTAATAGATGACCTACATAGTCTATAACTAAGTATTAAATTATGAAAGGAGTGATGCAAATGTAGAAAATTACTTTTGTTGATTACGCTCTCAACGTAGTCAGTATTGTTATTCTCAAGAACCACAACTTCTAAGAATAATTGAATATCGAGAGGGTTGTGTAGGCAACTCTCTCACCATCATAATAACACATAAATAAATGTTTGTCAAGGAAAAGACAATAAAACCAGAAAGGAATCGAAGTATGTATATCAATATGTCTTCTGTCATTGTGGTCGCTGTTGCCCTTGCAATCGTTATGATTGCATACGGCGTTATCATCAATATCGAAGCAATCGCTCATAAGAAGAGCATGAATCCTCGTGCCATGTTCATCATCATGGCTATCCTTGCTATTTCTGTCGTTGTTCTTATCTGTAATATTGATTACAGTAAGAGCATCCCCGCTGAAATCTTCACTAACGAGGACGTAACTGGTGCATATAACGCCGGTTACGACAAAGGCTATGAAGAAGCCTATTCCAGTACAGAAGATTGGTTTAATGGTCTTCAGTCTGTTACAATCGGTGAAGATGGGACAACAATTCATCTCATTGATGGTAAGGGTGAAGAGTGGGTTCTAGTAAGTGATAATTATCAGAACTAAAACCCAAAGTACCGACCCCTCGACCTGAGCAAGTCGTTAAACTACTCAAATATAACAGAAGGAGAGACCCAACACATCTCTCCTCTGTAGTAAATAAGGGCCTACATCCTTATTTACTTTTATCTTTCTTCAGGAGGTTAAATAATGAAGAAAATTATTAGCATTAATTATTTCTTTAATGTTGTTGTATGCATTATCCTCAAGAATTACAACTTCTAAGAAGAGTAATTATCTTTCCCTAAATAAGAGAGGTGTGTAGGCATCTCTCTTATTATATTTGAATTGTAACACAAAGAAAGGAGATTGTCAAGTACTTTATGAAAATTAAGTATTATTACGATGGTCCTGTAACAAGATGGCTTAATCCATATTGTCATTACAAGGGCTACACAATGGCTTCTTCTGAAAAACAAGCATTAAACAATTTCAGAGGAAGAATTAAACGTGAAAAAGGTCTCACAATGGATTCTAAACTTGAGCTTAGTACTAAATATCTCAAGCAAATGTAAGTATCAACAACCAATTTGACAAAAGAAAGGAAATAAAGTCATGTCCAAGAAGATGAAAAACACTGTTCGTTCTCTCACCAACAACCCCACCCATTTAGAAGCACCTTCGCTCAATAAAGCGCTTGATACCTACGGGAATCTGAATTGCCTGATTGATTCTGGCTTAAAGGAAGTCATTAGATGGTGCGCAAAAAGCACCAGAGATGACACGAAAGAAAGATATGTGTTCTCTCTCAAGAATTTAGACTATGTGCTCGAACACATCAGCACTGAGGTTCTTGTAACCATTAAGGTTACTCCACTTGAAGATGAATTTGGACATCCTTGGTGTTGGATGCTTACTAAAATCAGAAAGAAGCGTGTTTGCTTTTAACCAGATAGCTTAAAACCGAATCAAAATCAAATTTAATACAGACTTGAAAGGAGTCAAAGTAAAAATGAAAAAGATTAGTGTTATTGGTCGTAACTATACTCTTGAGGACACTCTCAATGAGATGAATAGTTCTTGGGGCGTTAAACATCTTCGCAAAGTCAAAAACAACTTCTGCCTTAACATCTGCAAAGGTAAAAGTTGCAAAGCCTGTGACAAATGTGAGATTGAACAATGTTACAATCTTTCACTCAAAGAAATCAAAGAAGGAAAACGTAAGGAGTTAATTCCTTGCGCTGAGTACCTCAGTGATAGAACTAATTATGGTGCTCGTCGTTATTATAACGGCAAGGGTGTCAAGACGGAGGTGTGGCATGTTTAAGATTACAAACAAATACGGAAAATCCGTAACAGTTATGTTAAAAATGGAAGAACAAACTTTATTTAAAGGTGATGTTCTCCCAAGTATTATTTGCTCCTTCCTTAACAAGAAGGAAATTAAACCTGATTGGTTTGTAAATTCATTTGACTTTAACCTTTGCAAGCCCTACAAAGTTGAACGTGTTTAAACATTGTTAGAGGGATGGAAAATAACTTCCATCCCTCAATAGAGTGTTTAAGCGCCACTTAATCACTCAACCATTTTACATTAATTTAGCCTACAATGAATTAATGTCTTATTAAATTAGAAAGGAGACAATACTATGTAGAAAATTATTTCTGTTGACCTCATCAATTAGATAATTGCTATTCATATTATCTACAATCGTAATTAATCCGTATTAATTGCGTCACAAGTAGAGAGTGTAGGCTTTCTACTTATGTTCATCTTAGCACACTTGATGATATCTGTCAAGTGGTAACTACAAACATTTTTGATTTATGAAAGGAATTTAGAATTATGAAGAAGATTAATCTCACCAACGTCAAGAACGAAAAGTCTGTCAGCGAAGTCCTGTTCGATGCACTTAAGCCCAAAGCAATTACCAATGAACAGTCTAAAACCGTTTACGCTCTTAAACTCTCTGTCGAAAGAGAGATTGAAAAGAAAGAAGATGGTCGTAATTGGGCTATTAGAGATATTCCTCTTTATCTCCCTGAAGTTGATTTACACTATCAGCGTGAGCCTAGGAACTTTGAAGTTGCAAAAATTACCAATAATTTCAATATTAACAAAGTTGAAGTTAAAGCAGCTTCTATTCGTAAGGTTGGTAATACTTGGCATCTTTTTCTTATGGATGGTGCGCACACTTTAAGCGCTTTGCTTTATATGCAAAGTAAAGGTTTCCCCATTTATGCTATCACTTGCAAGGTCTTCATTAATCTCACTTTGGAAGAAGAAGCCGAATTATTTGCTACTCAGAATGAAGGTAAGACTAACCTTCGTGGATATGAAAAATATAAAGCAGAACTTTGTGCTAAAATGCCTACAGCAGTAATTATCAATCAGGTTACAAAGGAATTTGGGCTTACTGTTAAGACCAATTATAACAGCACCGTTAATCGTTACAACAACATCAACGCAGTTGAAGAACTGTATCGTATTGTTAAGCGCGATGGTGAAAACGCTCTTCGTTTTGTATTTGCTGTTCTTCAAGGAACTGGTTGGAAAGATGATATGGTTTATACTCAGCGTATGTTGGCAGGAATCTCTGCTTGCTACAAGTACTGCGAAGATACCAAAGCATTCAACTATTTCCTTTTGAATCTTAAGCAGTATAAGAGTTGTGACGAGTTTGTTCGCGTTGCTCAGGATAAGATTGAAGAACACGAGGGTCATCCTGCTGAGAAGATTCGTGATTATCTTCTTACTTACATGATTTACAAGAAGTAAAAGAAAGAGACTGATAGCTGTCCAAACTATCAGTCTCACTTAAGACTCCAGACTCCTGTAAAGTCTGTTTACATAATTACTCACGAAAGGAGAAATTAATATGTAGAAAATTTTACATGTTGATATGGATAGATAGATTTCTGTCATCCGTATCGTTTATCACCGTAATTAACCCATCCAATTATGTGTGATTAAACACTAACAACACTCATCAAGTAGAAGTTACAGGCTACTTTGCTTGATGAGTGTAATATAACATAAACAACAACACTTGTCAAGTAGTTTATGAAATTTCTTTTAAATACTTGACACAATTAAGAAAGGAAAGTATAATATGAATAACAGAGATTACAATTACGTTCTCGTTGCACATGATGGAGATTCTTTTTATCCCGTCTATTCTTCCAACCACAAAACAGTTGTGGAAAATGTTATGTGGGCTGTTTGTATTCAAGAAGAGGGATTCAATCGAATCGACAGTAAGAAGTTGATTGATTTCCTCACTCTTAATCGTATCAAACCTGTTGACCAGTTGGATAATGAGGATATCCCCGAGTCTCCTGACTGGAGAATTAATCCTTCTCATCTCTTGAAGAAGCTTGAAAACCAGAATTGGGATGGCTGGAATATGTTTCTATTGACTGTCCCAGCTTTAAACTTTTAAAGGTTGATAGAGTGCAGGATTGAAATATACCCTGCACTTCAATGAGCCTTTAAGCTCAAATTAATTTTGTCAAGGAATAAGACAGTAAAACCCACGAGAGAAAGGCTATTATGGCTAACATCAACATCAACACCAAGAAGTCCCTCAATCGCGTTCAGCTCATGAAAGAAAACAACACCAATCTTGAGTACCTTTACATCGACGGAATCAAATGCGGCTGCATGGGTTCTGTCAATGACCGCGACCGTGAAGCTGGTCTTGCTGTTATTCAGCGTATTGTTGATAACAGTGATAAGACTGGTATGGCTCTCGTTATGGAAGTTATGGCTCAGGTTAATTTCGAAGCTTCCATGAACGAGAAGGAAATCAATCCTGATGAAGTCCTTGAAGTCAAGGTTGATGGTATCACCTATCCCTGTGTTCTCAGTTATGAGAAGAAGGCTTTGTACGATGAAGCTGGTGAGGAAATCTGTAATACCCGTGACATCGACTGTGAGCTTGATGAACGGGCTTTGAAAGCTCTTCTTGAAGCTCGTGCAGTTAATGCTATTCGTGAGGACAATGAGAGCAAGTACAATGATTATGAAGATGAAGATGAGGATGATGATTGTGAGAAAGATTGGGAGTAATCTTTAATTAACTATCTATAAATCATCATCAAATCAACAACAAATTGGAGAGGGTTGAAATATACCCTCTCCACTTTAAAATGAAAGGAAATAAAGTAAAATGAAAACCACTTACATCGACACCATCCCCAGTGAAATCATTGAAAAGAATAAAGCAACTGTTAAAAAGTTCTTATCTACTAATGAAGCGGCCAGTCCCAATCCAGATAGCTGTCCTGATATCACTGTCTATTGGCAGCAGAAAGCGAACGGTAAGGCTTTTCATCTGTTGGAAGGTGAATATGAAATCGTTTCTTTTAAAGCTGTTGGGGGTCTTCAAACAGTTAGTGAATATCGCAAAGAGAGAACTGGTTTCTATAATGTAAGCAATATTAAAACCAATTGTATTGTTGTATGTTCTGGTAAAGATGCAAAGGTTGCTTATGCAAAATATTACCCTGAATTGGAAATGTTGACATTTGGTGTCATGACTATCAATATTAGAAAGATTCCTGAAGAGAAAAGAAGATATTATTTTGTTGAGCGTTATTTCCTCTTTAAGAATTGTCCTGCGCCTTTTGATACTAAGGGCAACATTGCATTTGAATCTAAAGGAGGTAAATTCTATAGCTTAGGTTTAGTAGATTATCTTTGTCATGATTTGAACAAAGCAATTGTCCATTCCTATTTCTCTGACGCAGTTGAGGAGTTTACAAAACGAGAATGTTCTCCAAAAATAAGATGGACCAAATGGACTCCTTATACATTCTCAGACTATTACAAAACAATGTATCCTCGTACCATTTCCAAAACATCAACAGATATTTCTAAACTTGTTAATGATTTACCCGTTATTAACCTTGAGGAACTTCGCAAAGAATTTCCTAAAAAAGCCGTTGATGTTAAAAACAGTTGGAATGACGAACACCACACTGAATATAAAGACACAATTTGGGTATTCAATATCTTAAGTGATAATTATTGTGTCATTCGTCAGTTTGGCGGTTATTTTGAGTTTACAGAACAATCTCGCATCCTTATTGATAACAAAGGGAAAGTAACAATCTTTGAGCCAGCTCCTCTACTTGATGGAGATACAATATTTAGAGTCTCAAGCTCTGCAAAAGCTGGCATCCCAATTGATAGAGTTTGTTATTTCAAAGGTTTTGAGGATATGTTCAAATTTAAAAGATTGTTTTACATCTCTTCCATTATCAATGATAATGATGTGATGACCAAAGCAAAGTCAGCAATCTCTAAAATTATTTACACTCTCAGATATCCTTTTATTGAGCAGTTCTATAAAGCTGGATATAAATACATTGCTAACTATCTTATGAGTGCCACTGCAAAATCTGATTTAAAAGCTCTTTTTGATGGTAGAAAATATTCCGAGTCTGCAAACATCTACGAGCTTAGTGGAATGAATAAGCATCAGCTCAAGTTAGTTGATGATATGTTCAATAAGAGACAAAATCCTGAGCGTGTAACTAGTTTGTTTTACGGCTCAAGCGCTACTCCTTGGCAAGTAATTGACACCGCACACTTTGTTTCTGGGGTTGAGAACTTATCTTCTATTACTGATAAGGATTCTGATTTCTATTTCAATATGGCAAAAAGAATTAATCTCGTCCATTCTGATTATCATGATTTTCTGTATTTTATTGGTGCAGACAATAGCGTATATACCTATTATAAAGATAGAAGTAGAATAAACAAAAACAATTGGTGCTACATGAATAAAAACAAAAATATCATTTCAACAACTTCTGAGCAAACCGAAAGGGATAGAAAGAATCTTCTCAAACTTATGCGTCTTCAGGAAAGAACTGATAAAAAGGGCGCAAGTGAAGATGTGTTTAAAATCTTTTCTGACGCTTTTAATCTGTTTAAACAAATTTCTAACACCAATCGTCCTGATATTGACTTGTATGCTTGTAAGGACGTGAATGAGCTTCACCGTTATCATAATATGTTAATTGAAATCAACATCACAGACAAAGAAGTCAGAAATAAAGAAGAACAGGAGCGTCTGAACAAGTTAGCTGCTAAACTTTATGACCAGCGCAAAGAAAAGTTTGAGTACGCCGATGACAATTTTTCTATTATTATCCCTGAAGAAATGAACAAAATTACAAAAGAAGGTGTATATCTTCATCACTGTGTTGGAGGTTATGTCAACCGTGTGGCTGAAGGTCATACTAATATTCTTTTCTTAAGGAAGAATAGTGACATTGAAATTCCTTTCTACACGATTGAAGTAAGTAATGGAAACGAAATCATTCAGATTCACGGCTTGTATAATCGTTGGTTAGGCAATGACCCTGATGCGGTTAAATTTATAATTAATTGGATTCATGAAAAGGGTATCAAATGTCCAGTTAATATTGTACTCAATAAAGGTCAAGGTTACAGTTCCAGCACTATCAAGCTCAGTGAAAAAGAATATGGTTTGGAGGGTAAAAAATATGTCTAAACGTACACCTAATAATGCTATCACAGAATATCCTCAGTATGATGGTATGTACTATGACCGCTGTGAAGGAATCCAGCGTAAAACTCATGGTAATTATCGGTACAAGATTAACAAACAGTACAAAGAAAAGCGGAAACAGTATTTATACACAATAGAAAAAGAGCAGGAGTAAAATCCTGCTCTCTTTTGATATATTCAGTTCCTATAAACTATTAGTTTAATGTTTATTATTGTTCTATCATTCTTGGCCGTATGTACGAGCTTTAATAACAACTTAAACTAATTTATATAAGAGAGCTGTATAGGCAACTCTCTTATACGATTATAACCAGTTCCTATAAACTGTTTATATAATTTACCCCTTGTCTAAGGAGGAAAGGAGTTGAAAGCCATGTAGAGAATCTTCTACGTTGATTATTTCTACAATCTTATGTAGATAATGATTATCTATAACCGTAATTAATCCCACATATTGATTACGAAGATGTATAGATGGTAAGTAAGAAGTATAGGATTCTTCTTATCATCTGTACATATATTAACACATAACATCAATCTTGTCAAGTACTTTTTAGTACAGAAAGGAAAGAAAATGAAAATTAAAACTACTGTTGAAACCGACCTTAGCTATCTCGACCTTCTTACCCAGTTAAAGGAAGATATTAATTCTGACACCTGTATGCCTGTTACAGACCGCAAAAAAGCTGAAAAACTCACTCAAGAACTCTTTGACTTACTTTGGAAGTATTCTTACTAAATAATTTACTTTATTTAGTTTAAATACTTGACATTTACGGATTTGAGATTTATAATAATCTCATCTTAAATCAAATAACACAACACATTAAAAACATTTGTTTAGAGCTTGAAGCTCGGAAAGGAAAATACTATGGGAATCGCTGCTTATGATACTAAGAAGGTCGCTGCCGTTATGGAGTCTGTTGATAATACTCCTCGTAAGAAGTACTATGAAGATATGGGTGTCACTCTTGAAAATGTTCACTCTCTTGAAACCGCACTCAAACTCAGTGGTCTTGACTACTCTGTTGAAAAACGTCCTATTCAATTCGTAAACAAGGTTGAACAGGAATGGAATGGTCAGAAGATTCTGGTTGATACTCCGTTTATCATTCCTGACCAGTATGCAACCATCCGTACCGATACAAACGCACCTTTGGGTATCGTTGGTAAGAATTATAATATCCTTCAGAATCGTGAAGCTTTTGACTTCCTTGATTCTCTTGCTATGGGGGGCGCTAAGTTTGAAACTGCTGGTTCGTTTGGACCTAATGGAGCTAAGAGCTTCATCACTATGTCCACTGAACCCATGAAAATTCTAGATGATGAATTCCTTCCCACGATGTTATTCCTTAACGCACACGATGGCTCGAAAGCAATTCAGGCTATGTTTGTAAGCATTCGTATCTTCTGCTCTAATTGCCTTGCACGTGCTCGTAGAGAAGCTCAGAATCGTGTAAGTATTCGTCATAGCAACTCCATGCAAGCTAAGTTGGAACAGGCTAAGACCATTCTGCTTCAGAATACCAATTATCTTGAGGCCCTCAAAACTGAAGCTGAAAAGTTAGCTGTTCAGCCTTATTCTAAGGAAGCATTTGAAGCTCTAGCTAAGAGACTCTTTCCTGTCAACACTGAAGATACTGAAATCATGCAGATTCGTAATCTGGCTATGATTGAGAAGCTTATGAAAGCTTATAACGAAGATGACCTTCAGAACTTCAATGGTACTGCATGGAAAGCACTTCAGGCTATTTCTGACTTCGAATCTCATCCTGTTCAGCTTCGTAAATCTACCAGGTCTACTACTACTCCTGCTTTTACTTCTGTCGCTGTCAATACTATGCCTCTTCTGAACATGGTTTGGAATGAGATTGCTGCTTAATTGAAAGGAGAATGAAAATGAAAAAGCTTAATCTGTTTATCCTCGTCATCGCTTTGGTTATGTGCTTCCTGTATATGGAAAGAAGTGAACAAGTAATTGCTCTTGGTGATTCTATTAAGGATTATCAAGCTCAAATTGATAAGCTCCACTCTCAACTTTGGGAGATTGAAAATAACAAATCTCCTGTGCTTACACAACCTGATACAAATCTTCCTGATGTAGCTTTTGAAGCAAACACTTATCCTGTGTATGCAGAGTTGGTTGAATCTGACCCTGATAACAACACATATAAATTCAGAGTGCTCAATGCTACACAGGATGATGGCTTCGATGGGATTTATACTCTTGAAACTGATATGGCTGTGTATGAAGATGCTCCTTATATCCTTACAATGGACACCAACGGAACTAAAGAAACTTCTGATGACTATATTGCTGTTGTGTGGATTGCAACTCCGTAATCCACCTTCACATAACACCTATAAACAACACATTTAATTAAGAAAGGAATTTAACTATGAACACTATCGCTTACAAACCTTTTATTAACAGTAACAAAGAAATGATGGAGAAGGTTAACCCTGATAGCTGGAAAGCTATCATTGAGTTTGATTCTCTTGATGAAGTCCTTTGCCTTTATCATGCTCTTAATGATGCAATCGACAATCATTTTGCGGATGCTCGTAACAAACATGTTTGGGCACTTGGGTCTAAAACTCAAGAAGAATCTCTGTATTATGAAGACCTCGCTGACCAGCAGAGAAGATATGGTTACAAACTCATGAAAATTAAGAACAGTCTTGAAGAAACTTTTCATTGTTCTGTATATTACTTTGAAGGAGGTGCAAAATAATGATTACAATCGTTCAATGCAAGGATAAGGCAACATTCAAGGTAACTAATGATGTTACTTTTGATAATGTCACTGTTATGATGCAAGACAAAGAAGATGCGGATGAAATGATTTATCATCTACTTGTGAACGTGATTAAAGGAGAATAAAACATGAAAAACAAAATCTTATCTTTCTGTCTCGGTGAAGAAGATGGTACGGCTATCTTCTGTGAAACTCGTGAAGAATTCCTCCAGTACATCAATGAAAAAATTGATGAAGCTGAAGAACGTGGTCAGGAACATTTCGATTTGACCATTGAGCAGACTGAGTGCTAACAACATTTGTGAATTAAGAAAGGAAGTAAAACATTATGAAGAAATACATGGTTATTGATTGCTATGAGCGTGAGATTGGTGAGCCTGAGTTCTTTGATACTATGCTTAAAGCGCAAATCTGTATGATTGAAAAGTTTTTTGAAGCGTGTAGACATATTGATGAAAACAGTTACGATTACGAATTTGAAATCAATTCTATGGAAGATTTGGATAAAGTTATAGATGCGCTTACTAAAGAAGACCTCTTAGATGATGAAAACAATTTCTCTGAGAATTGTGCTTGGGCTGAAACTTACAATCATGATAACTGGGACTGTAAGATTATCGAAGTTGAAATCTGATTTCAAAACAGTATAATCCAATTTATTATAACTCAATTTATTATCCTGTGCTATCGGGTTTACGGGCAGAAAGGAAATATCATGAATAATACTTATTTTAACCTCAAGGTCAATTCCATCCCCGCTGGTCGTTTCGTTAAGATGGCTTATGTTTCTGATATCACTCTTACAGCTCTTGGTCGTAAAGCTGGTGTCTCTGTCCTTAAGCGTGTGATTGGTACTTATCGTATTGGTATCAATTATAAAAATACCAAGAAAGCAAAGGAAAAGGCCATCACCCAGAACAAGCCTATGGATGCTGTTGCTAAACTTCCTTGGGGTCAGTGGAAGGATGGCAGCAATCGTATTATCTGTCATGTGAATAAGAAAGGTGAATATAATGAGTATCTCCGTGTGTACGATACTCCCAATAAGCCTCGTGTCGCTTATTACCTTAATGGTAAACCTATTTCCAAAGAAGACCTCCGTAAGACTGGCTTTGTCCCTGACAGTTATTTCACTTCCAAGAACGATTCTGGTTGTATGACTATCTCAGCAAATAATATCGAATGGATTGGTCAGCCCTCCATCTAACATCAACAAGGGAGAGAGTGAAATATCTCTCTCCCTTAAATTAAAATTTGAAAGGAAATATAACTATGTCTACTAACGATTATTCTCAGCTTCGTACTCTTATCTCCGATTTCTGTCGTAACGAACTTAACCATGGTCGTTGCACTGAAGAATGTTGTGAATTCTGCTGTGTGAATGAAACCTATGACAAAACCAAAGTCTCTGAAACTTTAGATAAAGAAGAATAAGAAAGGAAGTATAAATTATGACTATTGGCAATTTCGTTATCACTTATGAAGGACCTTCCACAGACTTAGAAAAGAACAAAGAATACTATATGTTCATTGTCACTCGCTTCGATGAAAAACACAAAGTACTTGATAACAAAGTTTTCTACTTTGCATTTAAACCTCATTTCAAGCCCGAAGATTTTGAATTGATTATGGATTTGTACAGGCTTCCTAATCATTCCAAAATCGCTAGTGCACACATCGTCTTTGATGTAGAAAAATAATTCTACTCAAATATAAACAACAACACATTTATTGAAAAGAAAGGAATTTTGATTATGAAGAACGAAACTATGATTTACGCTAAGTATCAGGGAACTTATATGAACGATGAATTCATTGGTTATGAAAGAGCTAAGAAGTTCATTAATAACTGGGATTCTTGGGAGAAATGCTTCCCTCATGAAGTTCTTATTTGGCTTGCTCAGAAGAAAATTAAAATGAAGGATGTCTGTGCTATTCATTATATGCCTGTGTCCTTTGGCTTAAATAATTATTATGAAGGTCGTTATGAACGTCTTCCTCAAATTAAAAAGCACTTCTCTTTTACCGAAGAAAGAGGTGGATGGACAAGAGAACACGTTGAGGATGCTTATCAGTATATTATCCCTGCTCGATATCAAAGCGTTCATCTTAGAGACGCTTTTAAGGAAGCTATCTATATGGCTTATCCTTATATGGGAAAATATAAGTTCGATGCTTATGTTCCTGATTATAGCACTTCTACTCAAGATATTTACATCACAATGATTTACAAACTGGATGGTGAGGAAGTCAAAACAAGTCTTTATTGTCCTCTTGAAGCATTGCTTAAGAAAGACCCTGACCTTATTTATAAAAGACATTATGGCTATAATGCTGATTATTACAGATGCCAACCTGAACGTGCAAAAATTGTCCTTGGTGTTCTCAATAGCCAGAAGTACAAAGCTTTCTGCAAAAAGGTGAAGGAGGGTTAAGCCCTCCTCCTTTTAATATATAGTCACTACAAACAATAATAAACATTTGAATTAAGAAAGGAAATTTGATTATGTCTAACACTGCTATCGCCAACTTCTACAAGTCCACCACTCACGATTATGAGAGCTTCTTCACCAAGTATGAACCTTCTGAAAAGGAAAATGAAATCAATGCTCGTATTAAAGAACTTACTGACAAACTTGAAGCAGCTAAAGTTGAAATGACCAAGGTTCAGAACAGTCGCTACAATAAGGATTTCACTTCTCATGGTAAGAAGATTGTTGTTCATTACAGCTCTAATCGTTCTGATATTGAATTGTATTTTGACTTGTTTACTGGAACTCCTGTAAACCGTGATTCTCTTGAGCCTCAGACCTTTATCATCAAGGAGGTTAATTTGAAAGGTGGTGACTTTTGGGTCAATGTTGGTTATTGCTTCTCTCTTGGTGCTGTTGTGTCTCGTCATTATAGATACAAAATTGCTACTAATAATGCTTTTTGCAATTTTGTTATGAACGGTGAACAGTTGATTCCTATTCTTGAACCTGATGCCACTCCTATTAGCGATGGTGATGTTCCTGCGTTTGAATCTGGTATGGGGGATGATGCCACTTATTTTATTTCTCAGATTTGGGATATCCCTGTTGAGAATATCGGTCCTAAATATACTTTTAAAAGATTAAGAGAATCTTTGAAGAGAAATAAATCCACTGAAATTATTTTCCGTACTGCTCCCAAGTCTGTACAGGAATCTTTGCTTATGCGCAAAATTGAAACTGCCGAACCAGTCTACAAGCTTCTCAATCTTACTAAGGCAGAATTCAAAGAAGCCTGTGATAGAAATATTATTGGCGACTGGACGAACTTACAAACCATCATTAGGTCTGCTTTCAAGCAGGATGATAAAAATTACTATTACGGTAGTAACGATGACATGACTCTTGAAGATTTTTGTCATTACACTAATCAGGAATGGTTTGATATCATCGAGAAAGCAAAATATTGGGACGAAGAATTTGCTTTTAATCATGTCCAGATGGGCGGCTATGGTAATAATGCATTGGAATTAACCTTTAGCGCATATTTAAGAAACAATACTTCTTATAGAAATGCAAAATTCTATCATTTCTATACCTTTGGTAAGTTCATGGATTATGTTTGCGAAGAAGCTGTCAATCAGGGCTTTAAAACTTTGAATTCTTTTATGACTGAGCTTCGTGACTATCTTGATATGTGTACTTCCATGGATATCAAACCCACTCTTTATAGTTCTTATCTTAAGCAGACTCATGATATTACTTCTCGTAACTATGAAGTCAAACTTACAGAGGAACAGGCTGAGATGTTTGAGAATGCCTATAAAGGCTTCGAAAACTATACTACCAAAGATAAGAAGTACAGTGTCATTCGTCCTAAAAATGCTGATGATGTTAAGCACGAAGGTTCTGAACTCAATCATTGTTGCTCTTCTTATATCGGAAAGGTGTTGAAAAGAAATTGCCTTATCATCTTCCTTCGTAAGACGGATAAACTTGACAAGTCTCTTGTTACTATTGAGCTTAATAACAAAGCTATTGTTCAAGCAAGAGGAAATTCTAACCGTTCTATTAGTGAAGAGGAATATATTGCTATTTGTGAATACGCCAAGGAAAACAAGCTTAAGGTTAATGTTACTCCTCGTGATTAACATTTATCTATAACAAATCACAAACACAATTAACAACACATTTAAGCTGACCTAACGGCTATACGGGGAGAAAGGTAAACATTATGACGAACACTAAGATTTATAACAACATGACTGTTACCGTCACTTGCAGCGAAAGCGAAGATGTTGAAATGATTAATCTTATCAACAAATTCAAAGAAACTCAGAAAACTCATGAGTTTACTGAGAAATCCTATGCACCTAAAATCAAAGCAATTGGTGAGGCTAAATGGATTGTTATTGTAAACCAACTTCTTGAGCTTTGCAAAGTTGCTGAAGAACTTGATATCAGAAACCAGCTTAGTAACTTTATGCGCATTTCCTTTAATAGAGACGATACTGGCGAACTTTATATTCTTCGCCTCGGATGGTATTCGCCCCTTAACCAGTATACCTTAACTTATGGTTATACAGGCTGCATTTACCAAGATGCTACATTGTGGCCTGTAGAGGAATATTGTCCTAAAAGTGAGCTTGAAGATAAGGATGGCTGGCTTTCTAAATGGGATGAATATGACATTTATAATAAGTTCCGTTCTAAGCTGATGAAAGAAATTCAGCGTCGTACTGAAATTGAAAATGCAAAAACAAATGAAATCATTGACCGTTATAACGAGTTCGCAAAAATTGACGAATAAATAAAATAAAAGAGTGGGTAAGTGTACATCTTACTCACTCTTTTTAAAACTCCAGCCCCGTAAGCTGTTCATATAAATGAAACCCTTGTCTTAAGGAAGAAAGGAGATGAAAAACCATGTAGAAAATTAAATAGATAAACTACAGATTTAATGTTTATTATTTCGTGATTGTCTTGACAGGCTTCATGGAAGTTTAAATATTAATCTAAAATAACAAACAGTACACATAGGGTCAAGAGGTTACGGGTCTCTTAACATTATATGTATTGTAACATATAAAAACATTCTTGTCAATAACTTTTAAAAAAATTTTTATTTAGAAAGGAATTTTGTTATGTCTACTAAAACTAATAATCGTATCATTTGGAGCAATTACGACCTTAATCTTGAAAACTGGATTGGAGACATCAAAGAAAGACTTGATGAGTGTGGAGTTGACTATTCTGAATGGAGTGAATATAAGTTCTATGAAGAAATGGTTGAAGTAAACAACCTATATTTTGATGATGAAAGATGCAATCTTAATATTCCCACTGAAGGTCGTATCATCGAGATTGCCGATATCGGTCTCTGGAACGGACGTAGAATGGGTTACAACCTTCTCAATGAGCATAATATCAATGCTTGCCTTAATTTTAAGTCTGACTGTGAGTATGCTGAATGGTGGGTTGATTCTCATAATAACCTTCGTTCTCGTCAGACTCACCATGATGGAACTCACTATATCCTTTATCGTGAAGTGAAGCCTGAAATCACTTCTGACCAGCTTGATAATTTCTGCTGGAAAATATATCGTGGTAAAGCAACCTCTAAAGATATCACCAAGTATACTCGCGCTCTTGGTAAACAGGTCCGTAATGTTTATGGGTGGTAATTAATCACCCATTTACATAAACAACAAACAACATTTGATTTAAGAAAGGAAAAATTGCTATGTCTAAGAAGTATGATTACAACAAGTCCGATATCGCTAACATCGTTTTGGAATTCAAATCTTTGCTCAAAGAACATGAGTGCCTTGATGATGTTTGTATCTATTACAATAACAGACGTACTCGTTATATTCGCAATCTGTGGGATAAAGATGAGAAGAAATATGTCCCTCTGAATTCTTGGATTGACGAAGGGGAGAGTTTTCATCCTACCAAATATTTTGAGTACGCTCCTTCTACTAATATCATTAGCTTCTCTTCCGAAGGAACTTTATCTGGCCTCATGTATTCAGGCACTCCTGAATGGCTTGAGAATTTTGCCCTCAAGTATGGTATGTATATTGAAGCTGCAACTTCTTGGTTCTTTTATTTCGCTCCTTGTAATGAATGGAGTGATTATGAAACCGATGATACTGAAGAATATAAAAATTACCCTATTATTCTTCTCTTCCCTGAAGATTACGATGGCTACAAACTCTCCGCTCTTAAAGTTATCGCTCAAATTTGGGAAGACTTATGCAAAATGTCTGAAGATAAAGGAGGTTGTGCCCTTGGTTACGGTATGATTTTCAGATACAACGGACAGAAATATAAAATGATTCCTCGGTCTGATAAACAGGGTGAATGGAGCTGGGAACAGTGGGTTGATAAGATTAAGAACTATCTGTCCATGGTTGGTTGTACTGAAATCTATTGGGACTGTGGGCACATGGATTAATTAAAAGGAGGTGAATAATATGTTACGAATCATTAATGGAACTGGCAAGTGTTGTCCTGATTGTGGGGTTGAAGTAAATCTCACTTTTGATGATGAGTTTGATTACATTTGTCCCGAATGTGGTCAACTTTTTTATTCTTGGGAATGTGGCAACACTGTTGAAACTACCATGCAGGACATCAAAGACCAAGAAGCTTTGGAACATTAACAACAACATTTATTAAATAAGAAAGGATTTAAGAATTATGTCTAAGTATACCAGCATTGAAACTGTCAAGAATTACATCGAACTGGCAAGAATGAATTTGATTCATCTTGGATTTACAGAATTATCCGAAACAAAAATCATTGCAGAATGGAATACAAGAGCTAAGAATCGGCTCGGTCAGTGCTGTCCTAAACGCTCAATTGATGGTAAGCGTTATTTCATTTTAAACTTTAATAAAAAATATTTTGAGATTGGAGACGATATCAACGTACAAGGTACAATCATCCATGAAGTAGCTCACTGTGTCAATAATGGTTTAAGCCATGAACACTCAAGCGGATGGTATAAAGCTATTACAAAATACAATGCTGTTTATGGCACACGTATTCAAAGATGTAGTTTTGATTCAAACTATAATAATTATCTTAAACAGCAACTTACAGCTAAAGGTAAGTATAAAGTTTATTGTGACTGTTGCAAAAAAGTGGTGAGAATTTATCAGCGTGATTGTAATGCAGTTCAAGGTATTCGCTCTACCCCCTCTATTTGGAGATGCGGCTATTGTAACAATCATACCTTAAGAGTTCTTTAATTAAATTATAAGAAAGGAAGTGCTATAATGAATTACACGACTATAACAAACCTCGTTCACTGGATGCCCGTAACTGGTACGAAAGGAGAAAACTTCTATATGTCTAAGGATGAGAGATACTATATCTCTCGTCCTGTTTTCTCCCGTAAAGGCTGGGAATTAAGCAAAAGGAATGTTATTGATGGCGTGGTTGTTTACACCTTTATGAAAGCATTCTCTTCACTTAAAGCTGCAAAAAATTATGTAGCCAATGTTCTATATTCCGATAACTATAACTGGTAACAAAACAATTTGTTCTAACTTGAAAGGAGTTTAACTATGAAATACATTTCTTCCACTCTTTACAATTGGCTCACTGATGATTCCTGCTCCAAAACTCAGCTTCATATCTATGCCATCCAAAGTGAAGAAGAATACCTTAATCTGGATGCTATGATTGAACATAACGAAGAACAGGAAATCCTTGAATATTTGCATTACGAAAGCGATGTTATTCCTGTTGAAGCTATTCAGGGCAAGGAATACACCACTTACCACTGCAAACTTATTGGTGATTTCCTTGTCGTTGAAGAAACTGTTACTATTGATTGTTAAAGGAAGTGTGTAATGACTCGAAAAGAACTTTATGAGGCTAAAAACAAACAATCCATTTCTGACTTTTTAAATTCTCTAGATGATAATTTTAAAGCTTATATAACTGAAATTATCAAAAATGAACTCGAATGGAGAAAACAAATGAAACTTAACGAGAAGGAGAACTAACATGAAAAATCAGCCTATCACCTCTAAGTACACTTCCATCAATTCTAAAAAATTGCCAGCAATTTATGGTCGTTTAGATTATTCTGCGCTTTTAAATTATTGGGAGTCTTTAACTAAATTTGAAAGAACACCAACGATTTTAGATTTCGGTTGTGGCCGTTATACTGACCATATTGAACATTTTCTTTCAACCAAAAGCTTTATTTATAAGGGCTATGACCCTTATTGGAAAGGAGAAAAAGAGAACCAAGATAGTTTGATATGCGAACCTTTTATAGTAATTTGTTCTAATGTTTTAAATGTTATTAACGACGATATTATTTTGAATAAATTACAAAATAGAGTTAGAAGCTTTTCTTTTACAGCCAATCTTGACAAAAAACAATCTTTATATTATATTAGTATTTATACAGGAAAGGGAGACGCAATTGGAAGAATAACAAAAAAAGATTGTTATCAAAGAAATCAAAAAATAAGTGCATATAAGTTGAATTCTGATTACCTTAGTAAGAATACTATCACATCTAAAATAGGAAAGGATTTTTTAATATGAAAAAAATTGGAGAAACGTATGGTCGTTTAACCATTGAAGCGAAAGATGAAAAAAGAAGTAAAGAAAAGAAAGAAACATACTGGTTGTGTTCCTGCTCTTGCGGTAATTTCAACTTAGTTTCGGTAAGTAATTCTAATTTGGGAAAAGCTATTAATAGTTGTGGTTGTTTAAGAAAAGAAAATACTAAAAAACTTGGAAAGAAAAACACTGAAAGAGAAAGAAAGAAGAATAAATATGATTTAATAACTGAAGATTACGGAATTGGTTGGACAGATAAAGGATATCAATTCTTTTTTGATTTAGAAGATTTTGATAAAATTAAGAACTATTATTGGGAAGTACAAAAAGGAGCAAATGGTTATCTTTATTTGCGTACTTGTATTAATAGTACTAATTACACCATGAGCAATTTTATTATGAAAGGAAAAAGCAAAGAGGATAAAACAATTTACGACCATAAAAACCGAAATTCTTTAGATAATCGTAAAAACAATCTTCGTATTGCTTCTGTTTCTGAAAATGGAATGAATGTAAAGACAAGAAAAAACAATACTTCTGGAATAACAGGAGTGCAACAAGCTAAAGATGGGAAATGGATTGCTACAATAAGGATTGATAAAAAACGTACTTATTTAGGCAGATTTGAAAAGAAAGATGAGGCTATTATTGAACGTCTAAAAGCAGAAAAAGAATATTATGGAGAATTTGCTCCTCAAAAAGAACTGTTTAATAAATATAATATTTAAAAGGAGAAATTGGTATGTCTATGAAACTTGCTAGAACTCTTGAATCTATCTATGGTGACTTCAAGATTTGGTGTCATGATGCAAATATTGAGCATCGCTACCTTATTGAGTTCGAACCTTATCGGTACAACTTTGTTGGAGAAAGAGATGATACACTTCCAAGAAATTCTTATAGCATCCACGTTACATGGGTAGAAGAGACTGAATCTCTTAAAATCACTTGTGTTCGTGATAATAAAAAGAATCGTAATCATTGGGTCGATTCTTATCTCCACGTTTTCCAAGGAATTGTAGATAATTTAATTGATACTATCAAGCAGTTAGAAAGGACGTGTGCATAATGTTAACTTATTTCTGTGGAGACCATATCAATAAGCCTGTTGTCATGATTGCCTATGGAGAGCATGAGTATTATGACAATCTTTCTCTCATTCCTTCTCGCTATGATGGGAAGCGTATTGAAGAAGCTTATATGTATGAGTATCTTCGTGATTTCTTGAAGTACCTTAAACAACAGTCTGAAATGACAGAGGAATTTGCAGTTCCTCCTTGTTATTGGATTGTTGACCTTAAGAAAAATATCACTCTTTGGAGTGGACTGGCTTATAAATCCAGTTACAAGTCTGCAATTACAGCTATTAAAGCGTACTATGTAACAGAACTTCAGCAGTCTTCTAAAGTCCAAAGATATGAAGTCAACCTTGAGGTTAAAGGAATTCTTGAAGTTGTCGTTGAGGCTAGAAGTTTTGACGATGCTAAAAACAAAGCTCAAAATCAAGTTCACACCTTCACAAGTGATGACCTTTTCTGCCTTACTACTAAGGCAATCAGTGCTATGGATGAAGAGAAAACTACCCATGAGTACTGTTAATATATACAAAAACCATTAATAATTATTGACATTTGAAAGGAAGTATGTTATTATGAAACTGAACGATGCTAAGTATCTGGAATCTATCTCTTCTCCTGTTGTCTTTATTTCTACTGGTAACTCCAAACTTGGTAAATTTATCGGAGCTATCAACCTTCCTGCTGGCAAAACTTGTAATCCTGATGCGCCTTGTCGCAAATATTGCTATGCTTTAAAGGGACATTATGTGTTTGCGTCTGCCAAGAGCGTGAGAGAACGCAATCTGAATATTTATAAAACTAATCCTAAGTCTTTCTTTAACCAGCTTTCTTGTAACACAGCATTTTTTAAAATGGTAAGGTGGCATGATTCTGGTGATATCGTAGATAGAGCTTATTTAGAGGGGATGTGTAAAGTCGCAAGAGATAATCCTGATGTTAAATATTTAGCATTTACCAAACAATTTCAGATTGTGAACAACTATTTAGCGACAGGAGAAACAATTCCTGATAATCTTAAAATTGTTTTTAGCACTTGGGGAAACTGGATTCCTGAAAATCCGTTCCATTTACCTATGACTTTTGTTCGTTTTAAAGTAAAGGCGATGGAGGGACAAAATCAAAAGATTCCTGAAGATTCTTTTGAATGTTTAGGAAATTGTGCCACTTGTGGTAAATGCTGGAATCTTAAGAAAGGGGAATCTGTGGTTTTCAACCAGCATTAATGTTATAATAAGAAAGGAGGTGATACGATGTTGTATGCTTTATTTGCATTCTTTGTAGGTTTGTTTGGTACGGCAATCTTCAATCAAGGTTTGTTCGGAAATGCTTTGTCTACCATTGCCGTTTTTCTTCTCGTAATTCCTGTCGTGTTTGCCGTTGGAGGTGAACTTTATAAACAAAAAGAAGAAGAACAAAAACAGCAAGAAGAACTCGAACG
>ERZ808240.445-NODE-445-length-54733-cov-7.217162_pt1 | contig 54733 bp, 37 predicted proteins | sample MGYA00521084_ERZ808240 | MGnify/ENA primary metagenome ERZ808240 (study PRJEB31516, sample SAMN03275571) | gut metagenome | biome: mammalia-associated habitat; material: feces | host: Papio cynocephalus | place: Kenya | collected 2012-08-06 ...
TGACGTTGGGCGAGAGCTTCACGATAATGGGCTTATGGTAGCGTTGGCGCACTGCGCGCACCACGCTTGCTGCGCCCGTTGTCGTTACGCCGAACGCCATTCCTCCTTGCTTTACGTTAGGGCATGAGATGTTGAGCTCTATGGCTGGAATGTTGTCGAGAGCGTCGATACGCGCTGCACACTCGGCATAGTCGTCGGGTGATGAGCCGCTGACGTTGACGATCATGTTGGTGTCGATGTCCTTTATTTGCGGATAGATATTCTTGCAGAAGTAGTCGACGCCCTTGTTCTGCAGACCGACGCAGTTGAGCATGCCTTGCGCCGTTTCCGCCATGCGCGGATAATCGTTGCCTTCGCGCGGATTGAGAGTCGTGCCCTTGACGATGATGCCGCCAATACCATCGAGCGGTACGAAGTCAGCAAACTCCAATCCATATCCGAACGTTCCCGATGCGGTCATTACGGGATTTTTCAGTTTCAGACCGCCTATTTTAACATTTAAATCTGCCATGACAATTTCTTTATGTTCATTACCGGACCTTCCTTGCACACACACTTGTTTCCCTCCACTGTTTTCTCCACGCAGCACAGGCAAGCACCGACGCCACACGCCATCTTGTTTTCAAGCGACGCTTCACACTCGATGTTGTTCTTGTACGCATAGCGCGCCACTGCCATCATCATAGGCTTCGGGCCGCACGTTGAAATCATGTCAAAGTGTTCTTCAGACAGTACGGAGTGATTGGTGACGAATCCCTTCTCGCCCTCAGAGCCGTCCTCGGTGGTGATGAGCACGCGCCCTACAGCCTCGAAAAGTTCTCTCTCCAGCACGTCCTTTGCAGAGCGTGCTCCGAGGAGGAATGTCGGCTCGCAGCCCATAGCTTTTATTCTCTTGCCGAGGTAGAGTAGTGGAGCAACGCCCACGCCTCCACCGACGAGCAACACTTTCTTCTCCGTACCGTCGGGTAGCGAGAAGGAGTTGCCGAGCGGCAGCACGCAGTTGAGGCGGTCGCCCTTTTGGAGTCGTTGTAGGCGGCGTGTGCCGTCGCCAACGGCAGCCACGAGCAGCCACAGCTCGTTGCTCTCATAGTCGACATTGTTGATGGAAATAGGGCGGCGCAGGAAAGTGGACGGGGAGTCGTCCACGCGTACTTCTACAAACTGTCCGGGGAGCATCTCGGGCAGCGGCTTGTCGTCGGTGAGCTTTATGAGGACATGCTTGTCGCTCAGAGCCTCGACGGAGTTGACCGTAAGGTCGAGTATGAACTTTTTCATTTTATGTGTTATAGTTTTCTTTCTTTTCTGACTACAAAAATAGTATTTTTTGTTGAGAAACGGGCACTGTTTTCAAAGGAATAACAAAAAAATGCCCGGAAAAGGAAAAGACACGATGTGTATGCCTTTTCCTTTCCCGGGCGTCTTTCGCAGTGTTTGTTAATCTTTCGTTCTTACTGTTTACTTTTCCGCGTCAATCGAGGCTCACGGCGATGCCGATTTGGAAGTTGACGCCGTCGGTGAGCGGACAGTTGAGGTAGTAGTATTTGGGGCGGTAGTTGAGAATGTTGTCAAGAGTTGTCGTCAGCTTGAAGCGACGGACAAAGCGCTGTACGAGCGAGAGACGCCACACGGTGTAAGCCGGGTAGTAAACATTGGTGGTGCCTTGGCTGATGTCGTAATAGTTGCGGTACTCCACGTTGCTCGTGCCCGAGAGCACGCGTCCGTTGAGATTGGCACTCAGACCGTAGTTTTTCGAGAAGTCATGATCGTAGTCGAGGCGCACGTTGAGATTGTGCTGTCGGGCAGGTATGTACTGGTTGTTGATTTTGTGTCCATCCTTGTCTCTTGGCAATTCCTCATGTGTGAAGGCATAGGTGAGGCGTGCCGATAGGCCGCAAGCCCATCGCGCCTGCGCTCCAAACTCACCTCCGCACACCGTGTAGTTGTCGAGATTGGTGTAGGGAAGATAGGGCAGACGGTCGTCAGCCGACTTGAAGTAAGGGGCTGCCGTTGCAATCTTGTTGTTGACGTTGTTGTAGAATGTCGACGCCGTGAAGGTATAGCCGCCTTTGCTGTATTCGGCGGAAATGGTAAGGTTGTGGCTTGTTTCCGGCTTCAGTTGTTTGTTGCCCTCGATAATCCATATTCCAACCATGTCGAAGTCGTAGTAGCGTTCCTTCAATGAAGGTGCGCGGAAGCCCATGCCGTAGCCAAGCCGCAGGGCAAGACCGTTGACTGGCTTATAGCAGAAGTTGATCTTTGGTGTCAGGCGTGATGTGGAGGCATCTGAGAAGTAGTCGTAGCGCACGGCGGCAATGGCCTCCAGCTTGTCGGAAATGATGCAGTCGTACTGTGCGAAGATGTCGGCGCAGTCTTGCTCGTGCTTACCGTCGGCAAGCTTCGTGTTGAGCAGATAGTCGTGCATGTAGTCGGCACCGAGCGTTAGTACGTCGCCACGGTCGAAGTTGTGGGAATAGAGCATGCGGAAGGAGTTCTGCACGTTGCTGTAGGAGCGAATGTCGAGGCGGCGTATGCGCTGATATTCAGACTTGTCATACTGGTCGAAGGCGTAGGACGCGTGCAAGGCGTCGGCAGAGGAGATGTCCCATTTCATGCGCAGTCCGCCAGAGAAGTCGCGATAGCGCTCCGGCATGTCCGCGGAGCGCACTGTCTCGCGGAAGAAATAGCCAGCCCTACCCGTCAGCGAGAAGGCTGATGATGGCGTCCAGGAGAGCTGCTCCTTGGCGCTGGCTGTCTTGTCGCCGTAGATGGTGGAGATGACGCGTGTCACGGGATTGGCAGCGCTGTGCACGTCGTAGTTGTCGCGACGGTTGTAGTTGGCACTGAGCGTGTTGCTAAAATACTTGCCTCCCAATCCGACTGACGCGCGGTAGCGTTGCTCGTTGTGTTTGCCGTAGCGCGCGTCTGCGTTGATCGACCATTTCTTGCGTGCCTTCTTCGTGATGATGTTGACCACGCCGCCTGCTGCATTGCTGCCGTAGAGTGCAGAGGAAGCGCCTCTCACAATTTCGATGCGTTCCACGTTGTCCATGTTGAGGCGCGAGAAGTCAACGTCGTCCATTGTTTCTCCAGCAAGTCTCTCTCCGTCGACGAGGAAGAGAATACCCTGTCCGCCGAAGCCGGAGAAGTTGAGGTGGGTCTGTTGGTTCATGGCGTAGGAGAATTCCACGCCAGGCAGTTCTTGCTGGAGAAGATCCTGCACGTTGGTGGCATCGAGTCGCTCGATGTCCTTGGAGGTGATGAGGCGTGTCTGCACGGGCGTGTCCTTTAGGAACTTCGGTGTGCGGGTGCCCGTGATGACAACCTCGTCGAGCAGCAGGTTGTGGTAGATGGAGTCAGCGTCAGTGGTGTCGTGCGTGTCGTCGACGACGGTGGCGGCAGTCTGCTGCGCCGAGGCAAGGAGAGAGGGGAAGAGAAGTATTGGGAGCAGGAAATGTTTCATTTCGCGTTTTAATAGGGATACTTATAGTTTATGGTCAGCCAGCACTTTGTGCCGGTGGACGACTGATAGTTCTCGAGTTGCAGGGCGGCATAGGTGCCGTCCTTAAGTCGCAGGATGAACACATGATTGTTGAGCGAGAAGGCAGGCGGCATGGGTGGAATTTTCATTGACAGCCATGACGACAATACCTTGTTTATAGAGATGCCCTGCGACGGCACAAGACACTGGAGCATCTGTTCCTGGCTGTCCCACACCTCATTTTCCGACCACTCGTCCTCTGTGAATTTCATGTTGCTGAACGCCTCGCTCGACTCCGGCAACTCATCCATCGACTTGTATTGAGTCTCATATACGGCACCGCCATTGGTGCGCACGTTGTTGCGGTGGACGGCAAACGACCAACTGTCTGGTTCTGGTTGTGCATCGCACGGCGTGAACTCCCTGAACTCGTTCTTCTTTATGCCCTCTCCCCACACGTCAAACCAGTACATATACTGGCCCGAGCGTCCGTCAGACGAGCCCGTGAGCGAAAACGGAATGGGGTAGGCTGCGAACTCCGTCTGCGCCTTCAGTAGAGCGTTCTCGTCGTCGCTCTCGCTGAGGGCATGAAGGGCAGGCAAGTCAACGTAGTACCAGTCAGTCCAGCTCGTGGCGTCGATGAGCAGTTGGCCACGTGAAGGAATGATAGGCTGCGGCTTGTCGTAGATATCGTCAAAAATGCCATTGCAGGCGGTGAGCAAAGATAAGCTCACGCCTGCAATTAATATTCTTAAAGTTGTTAGAGTGTTGGAAAATACTGTCATTATTTCTTAAGATACTTCTTTCCGTTGATGATGACTATACCCTTGGCTGACGAGCCAACCTGCTGTCCGCGAAGGTTGTAGGCTTTGCCGTTGCCGATTGTCTTTGGAGCGGAGAGTGGAAGAGAGATGGAAGTCGATGTGCTGCTGAAGGTTGAGACAATGGGGAAAGGCATGGCTCCCATTTGGAAGTGGTTTTCAATGGAAGCCACTTGGCTACCCTCGTACACGACGAGAATGCTGTTGTCTTTCTCGCTGTTGAAGGCGTAGTCGCCGTCCATTGTCTTGCTGCCATTCTGCTCAGCCGTGAAGTGGAAGGAAAGTCCGTCGCTGCTGTAGTCGCGATAGAATCCGCCACGTGTGGCATCATAGGTAAGACCCTTCACGATGTAGCTGCCAAGTGTGAGGTCGCCCATGACGGTGCCTTCAAGCGTGTAGGATGGCACCTCCACGTCCACTTTCTCCACGTCGCCGTCCATGTACTTGCGCACGTTGTAGGTTACATTGTCGTTCTTGTAGTTGTATAGTCCTGCTACAGACACGTTGATAGCATTAGTGACAGGCTTCACGTAGTAGGCCTTGACGGTGAAGGTTGTGGGGAGAGGCATGGCACCATACTGGAAGACGGCTTTCAGCGTCAGCGAGTTGTCTGCCATGTTGTAGTTGCCGGTGAGTGAAGACCCCGTCACCTTCTTCTCTGCGCCGTCCACAGTGACCGTGGCGGAGAAGCTCTGCTCGTCGAATGTCACGACATGGTTGTCGCCCATGGAGAACTTTGCGTCCTTGATGGTGAAGGAGGGTATTGTCGCCATGCCTTTCATTTCGGGGAGAGTGATGTCGCCAGTGGTGGCACCACTCATGGCAAACTGTATTGTGTCGCTCGCGTTGTCGATGCTTGTTGTTAGCACTGATACGTTGGAGGCTCCTGCAAACTTCAAAGCGCCATGCATCTGCGCCATCATTCCCGTTGCCGACATAAGGGCAAGCATAAGTGTAAAAATCTTTTTCATTTATGTTTAATTCTAAATATTAATGTATATAAGTTCTAAAATTTAAGCTCTAATTCCTAATTCGTAACTCCTAATTCCAAACTCGTAACTCGTAACTCGTAATTCGTAACTCCTAATTCCTAATTCCTAATTCCTAACTCTTTGCATTGTATCTCCAGTAGCCAGCAATCAGCAGCACGAACACGGCGAGAATGGCGACCATCTCCCCAACATGATTGGCGGGATCCACCCAAATCTCCTTGAACATTCCGTTGCGTCCGGCAATCTCCACCGCAGTCCAGAACACGATGACCGTAGCAAGCGACATGCGGAGGTTGCGTCCCCAACTGCCTATGTGCAACTGCTTCTTGAACATCAGTGCCGAACCGATGAGGCATACGGCAGCGATGGCGAAAGTTACGGGATGGCTCTCGCCGAGGAACGTAGGGTCGTAGCAGAACATAAGCAGCAGATAGAGCCCCCACATCATTATGTTCCATTCCATGAAGGTCACGATGCTTGCATGATGTGCCATGGGGCGAAGCTCCACACGGTCTTTCACGCCGCTGTGGTTTTGTATCCAGCGTATAAAGTCGCAGCCGGTGCGCGTGCAGAATACGTACATCACAATGAACATCATCCACATGCCGAATGTTGCGGGCATGATGAGGTATTCCGGTCGGGAGCCGCGCAGTTGTTTCAGTTCGTCGCGCGAGAAGGCTTCGAGCGGAGTGCCGTTGATAGTGAAGGTGTGGTTGGTGGCAATACCATTGACGTATTCAGTCGTAGTGGCGACGATGCCGCTACCGTGGAGGTCGCACTGCACACCGTAGCGTTGTGCATAGTAGGCAAAGAGAAATTCCACCCATCCCGTCCAGAACAACAACGCGCCAGCCATGCCGAAACAGGTCTGGCGGGTGTCGCCTTTCACGAACACGCCATAGATAGTGATGATAAGTCCGACGAAGCCCATGCCAAAGGCGGAATAGTGCAGAGCGGTAGGCGCAAGGGTGTGCTCCATAATAATCATGAGCGCATGGCCAAGTGGCATGAGAAGCAAGATGATAAGCAAGGAACCTATGGTTTTGCCAAAATAAGTGTTTCCGTTCATTTATATATTATCCTTTGTTGTTTTGCGGGTGCAAAGGTATGAAGATTAGGCAAACGAGGCAATACTCATAAATTATGATTTTGCAGATAAAAAGAGTGCAATCGGAACTTTTTAAGTAACTTTGCAGTCTGAGAATTAAAAAACAAAAGTTTGAGTAAACAATTCAGATATGCAAAACTACATACTTCCTGCAGAGTGGCACCATCAAGAGTGCGTGCAGCTCACGTGGCCCCATGAGGACACCGACTGGCGTCCCTATCTCGACGACATCACCGAGACATTCGTGCAGATAGCCAAGGCCGTGGCCCACTACGAGCCGCTCGTCGTGGCGGCAAAATACCCGGAGCGCGTGCGTGGGTTGCTCGCCGAGAATCTGAGCCTTGAGGAGATGGAACGTGTGAGCATTTACGAGTGCGACAACGACGACACTTGGGCACGCGACCATGCCTTCATCACGCTCCTGCCCGTGGAGTCTTCAGAGCCTGGGGTAGAACAGGATTCTGCGTCGGAGGCAGTGTCGGGCATTGCGTCGGGGGCGAGGCGCCCCCTCTCCCAGTTAGGGCGACGCCGCTTGCTCGACTTCCGCTTCAACGGATGGGGCGAGAAGTTTGCCGCCGACATGGACAACCGCATCAACCGCACGCTCTACGCCAAGCATGTTTTCGAGGGTGAGCGTGTCGACTGCGACGACTTTGTGCTCGAGGGCGGTTCTATCGAGAGCGACGGACGCGGCACAGTGCTCACCACGAGCGTCTGCCTCATGGCACCCCACCGCAACCAACCCATGACACAGGCAGAGGTGGAGCAGGTGCTTCTTGAGCGACTATGCGCCAGAAAGATAGTATGGCTCGACCACGGACAGCTCATCGGCGACGACACCGACGGCCACATCGACACCATCGTGCGCGTGTGTCCCGACAACACGTTGCTCTACGTTGGCTGCGACGACACGCAAGACCCGCAGTATGCCGACCTGAAGGCTCTTGAGGAGCAGCTCAAGACGGCTACCGATGCCGACGGCCATCCCTATCGACTGCTGAAACTGCCCATGCCCGACGCTATCTACGACGACGGCGACCGGCTGCCTGCCACCTATGCCAACTTCCTGATAATCAACGGCGCCGTGATAGTGCCGACCTACGCACAGGAGGAGAACGATGCACGTGCCCTAAGTCTTGTCGCCGAAGCCTTCCCCGGTTACGACATCATTGGCATCGACTCGCGCACCATCATCCGTCAGCATGGTTCGATACACTGCCTTACGATGCAGTATCCGGAGTTGTAGTAGTGCGATATACATCCAATTTCGCTTTCCCTCATGACGGAGGCAATAGTATTCCGGATGTACCCAGATTTAAGTTTCTGCAGATGACCACGTGAAGAAAGGCAAATATTGTTCATAGAGTAAAAAAATATTACAAAAGTTTTTTGCATTTTAGATAGTATGGCAGCAGGAGAAACGGTTTTTATTGTTATGAATGGCATTGATTTTAGGATTGAACCTGGCATATACATCCCCTTTTTCACGTTTTTCTCCTTCCAAAGCGCTTCTTCACGCCACCTAAAGTAGCGCTTCTTCATTTCTGAAGTGGCGCTTTAGTCTCTCTAAAGCGCCACTTCAGTTGGTTTCCTCCATTGCACAATAAAGCGTCAACTCCGGCAAACAATTGGCTTACAGCGCCTTCCAACTGCACATTCAAAGCTGCGAAAAATACGTCAAGTGGCTGTTCTGTTTGTTCAGAAGGCAGTTTTAGGCAACAAGAGATGCAAATATCCGACAAGAATCCGTCTCTCAAAATTCCGTCTGAGCCAGAAAATAGGCAAGTGGCGTAATGTAGTGCTTGGAATCCAGAGACGGAATGCCCCGACTTCACTTGGATAAAAGTGAGGCTGCGGCGCTGATTTCTTGCCGTATTGCGAAATTATTAGTAACTTAGCGGCACGAAAACAGCAACAACCCAAGCAAAGGAGGCTATCACTATGGCAGAGATAAGAAAATACCCCGTAGGAATACAGACTTTTGAGAAGATAAGAGAGCGAAATTATCTTTATGTCGACAAGACACAATATCTTGCCGACTTCGTCGAGAAAGGTTACCAATACGTCTTCCTGAGCCGTCCCAGACGGTTCGGCAAGTCGTTGTTTGCCTCAATGATTCACTGCTATTACGAAGGTCGAAAGGAACTCTTCGATGGTCTCGCCATAAGCCGACAGGAGCGCGACTGGACAGCCCATCCCGTGCTGCATTTCGACATGAGCACGGCAAAACACTGCAATGTTGAAGATCTCAAGTCGGAGCTCAACTACAAACTCGCCCTCTACGAGGACAAATACGGGCGCCGGGCGGATGCTCCGAATCTCAACCAGCGCTTTGAGCACCTTGTGAAGGCAGCCTATGAGCAGACCGGGCAAAAGGTGGTGCTCATCATCGACGAGTACGACGCTCCGTTGCTCGACGTGGTGCACGAGGAGCAGAACCTTGCCGCCTTGCGCCGCACGATGCAGAATTTCTATTCGCCCATCAAGTCGCTCGACCCTTATTTTGAGTTTGTCTTCCTGACAGGCATCACCAAGTTTGCGCAGCTGAGCATCTTCAGCGAGCTCAACAATCTCTTCAACATCTCCATGTACGACCAGTATTCTGCCATTTGCGGAATAAGCAGCGACGAGCTGCAGACGCAGATGCGCCCCGACGTGGAGCGGCTTGCCGAGCACCTTCACCAGAGTGTTGCCGAGACATTCGCGCAGTTGAAGGAGAAATACGACGGCTATCATTTCAGTAAGCATTCGGAGGATGTCTACAATCCATTCAGCCTTATAAAGGCACTCGCTGCAGGCGACATAGGCAACTACTGGTTTGACTCCGGCACGCCCACCTACATAATAAAGCTTCTGCAGAAGTACAACGTCGGCTTGCGCGACATTTCGGGTCAGGATGCGAGTGTCGACGACTTCGACGTGTCGCCCGAGAACATGACGTCGGCCCTGCCGCTGCTCTATCAGAGCGGCTACCTCACCATCAAGCACTACGAGCCAGCCATTGGCCTCTACACACTTGGCTATCCAAACGAAGAGGTGCGGCTCGGCATGATACGCTCGCTTGCAGCCAACTATCTTGTCCCGTCCTCGGGCACTAACAGCAGCTTTGTGATAAAATTCGTGAAGTCCATATTTGCCGACGACATGGAGCAGGCGCTTACGCTGATGCGTGCCTATCTTGCCGGAGTGTCCTATCGCCTCGCCAACAAGACAGAGCGCGACGTGCAGACCATTTTCTATCTGCTTTTCTCGCTCGTCGGAGCTTATGTGAAAGTGGAGGAGGAGAGTTCGCACGGACGTGCCGACGTGGTGATAACGATGCCATCTATTGTGTATGTCATGGAGCTGAAGTTCGACGGCTCTGCCGACGAGGCACTGAAGCAAATAGACGACAAGGGCTATCTCGTGCCCTATACAGCCGACGGCAAAAGGCTCGTGCGGGTAGGAGTAAGCTACAGTAGCAAGGAGCGCACCATCACAGAGTGGAAAATATCCGAATAGACAGAGCTAATGGCTATAATCACTTGATAAAAGTTGTTGTAGTACAGTAGGTTAGTTGCTTTGAACTGCACTTAGTGAGGGATTGATGGATGTATTTAAAAAAAAATATTGGCATATTGCTAATTTATTTGTAACTTAGCTGCACGAAAATCTTCGGCAACTCTATAAATTAGAATTTCACCATGGCAGAGAGACGAAAATACCCTATAGGAATACAGACGTTCAGCGAGATACGCGAGCGCAACTATCTTTACGTCGACAAGACGCAATACCTTGCCGACTTCGTCGACAATGGTTATAAATACATCTTTCTGAGCCGCCCCAGACGGTTCGGCAAGTCGTTGTTTGCCTCAATGATTCACTGCTATTACGAAGGTCGAAAGGAACTCTTCGATGGTCTCGCCATAAGCCGACAGGAGCGCGACTGGACAGCCCATCCCGTGCTGCATTTCGACATGAGCACGGCAAAACACTGCAATGTTGAAGATCTCAAGTCGGAGCTCAACTACAAACTCGCCCTCTACGAGGACAAATACGGGCGCCGGGCGGATGCTCCGAATCTCAACCAGCGCTTTGAGCACCTTGTGAAGGCAGCCTATGAGCAGACCGGGCAAAAGGTGGTGCTCATCATCGACGAGTACGACGCTCCGTTGCTCGACGTGGTGCACGAGGAGCAGAACCTTGCCGCCTTGCGCCGCACGATGCAGAATTTCTATTCGCCCATCAAGTCGCTCGACCCTTATTTTGAGTTTGTCTTCCTGACAGGCATCACCAAGTTTGCGCAGCTGAGCATCTTCAGCGAGCTCAACAATCTCTTCAACATCTCCATGTACGACCAGTATTCTGCCATTTGCGGAATAAGCAGCGACGAGCTGCAGACGCAGATGCGCCCCGACGTGGAGCGGCTTGCCGAGCACCTTCACCAGAGTGTTGCCGAGACATTCGCGCAGTTGAAGGAGAAATACGACGGCTATCATTTCAGTAAGCATTCGGAGGATGTCTACAATCCATTCAGCCTTATAAAGGCACTCGCTGCAGGCGACATAGGCAACTACTGGTTTGACTCCGGCACGCCCACCTACATAATAAAGCTTCTGCAGAAGTACAACGTCGGCTTGCGCGACATTTCGGGTCAGGATGCGAGTGTCGACGACTTCGACGTGTCGCCCGAGAACATGACGTCGGCCCTGCCGCTGCTCTATCAGAGCGGCTACCTCACCATCAAGCACTACGAGCCAGCCATTGGCCTCTACACACTTGGCTATCCAAACGAAGAGGTGCGGCTCGGCATGATACGCTCGCTTGCAGCCAACTATCTTGTCCCGTCCTCGGGCACTAACAGCAGCTTTGTGATAAAATTCGTGAAGTCCATATTTGCCGACGACATGGAGCAGGCGCTTACGCTGATGCGTGCCTATCTTGCCGGAGTGTCCTATCGCCTCGCCAACAAGACAGAGCGCGACGTGCAGACCATTTTCTATCTGCTTTTCTCGCTCGTCGGAGCTTATGTGAAAGTGGAGGAGGAGAGTTCGCACGGACGTGCCGACGTGGTGATAACGATGCCATCTATTGTGTATGTCATGGAGCTGAAGTTCGACGGCTCTGCCGACGAGGCACTGAAGCAAATAGACGACAAGGGCTATCTCGTGCCCTATACAGCCGACGGCAAAAGGCTCGTGCGGGTAGGAGTAAGCTACAGTAGCAAGGAGCGCACCATCACAGAGTGGAAAATATCCGAATAGACAGAGCTAATGGCTATAATCACAATCGATACACTGGCAGCACCGGGAGTTGAGGTGTACGCCAATCTTACAGAACGACAACTCCGCCAAGGCAGTGCCGGCAGTGGCAGCCTCTTCATCGTGGAAAGCCCAAAGGTAATAATGCGCGCGCTCAATGCTGGCTACGAGCCGTTGTCGCTGCTTTGCGAGCAGAGGCACATTGAGGGCGACGCTGCCGACATCATCTCGCGTTGCGGCGACATTCCCGTGTATACGGGCAGCCGCGACCTGCTCGCAAAGCTTACGGGCTATGTGCTCACACGCGGCGTGTTGTGCGCAATGCGCCGACCCGGCACGCGCAGCGTGGAGGATGTGTGCCGAGAGGCAAGCCGCGTGGTAGTGATCGACGGCGTGGTGGACGCCACGAATGTCGGTGCCATATTCCGTTCGGCTGCAGCCCTTGGCATCGACGCGGTGCTGATGACCCGCACGTCGTGCGACCCGCTCAACCGCCGTGCGGTGCGCGTGTCGATGGGCAACGTGTTCTCCGTGCCTTGGACATGGCTCGACGGCCCAGTGCAGACGCTTGACAAGATAGGCTTCAAGACCGCCGCCATGGCACTGACCGACCGCTCGGTGCCTATCGACGACCAGGCATTGTTGAGCGAGCCGCGCCTCGCCATAGTCATGGGCAACGAGGGCGACGGCTTGCCGCAGCCGACCATCGACGCAGCCGACTATGTGGTGCGCATACCGATGGCACGTGGCGTCGACTCGCTCAATGTGGCAGCGGCAGCAGCCGTGGCTTTCTGGCAACTTAGAATAAAATAATCAACATATAAATATGAAGCATTTGAAAATAGGATACCTTCAGCAGCACAATGTGGCTGATACCAAGGCGAACATCTTGCGCTTGGCTGAGGGCATAAAGGATTTGGCAGAGCGCGGCGCTGAACTCGTCGTGCTACAGGAGTTGCACAATTCGCTCTATTTCTGCCAGGTGGAGGACGTGGACAATTTCGACTTGGCAGAACCAATCCCTGGTCCTTCGACAGATTTCTTTGGAGCAGTAGCCAAGGAGTGTGGGGTGGTTATCGTCACATCGCTCTTCGAGCGTCGCGCACCGGGCTTGTACCACAACACAGCCGTGGTTATCGACAGCGACGGCACCATAGCCGGCAAGTACCGCAAGATGCACATCCCCGACGACCCTGCCTACTACGAGAAGTTCTACTTCACTCCTGGCGACCTCGGATTCCATCCCATACAGACCAGCGTCGGCAAACTTGGTGTGCTCGTATGTTGGGACCAATGGTATCCAGAGGCAGCTCGACTCATGGCCCTTCAGGGAGCCGAGATTCTCATCTACCCCACAGCCATAGGCTATGCCGCCAGTGACACGGAGGACGAGCAGCAGCGTCAGCGCGAGGCTTGGACGACAGTGCAGCGCGGACATGCCGTGGCCAACGGACTGCCCGTCGTGTCGGTAAACCGCGTAGGCTTCGAGCCCGACCCGAGCGGCCAGACCGAGGGTATAGAGTTTTGGGGTTCGTCGATGGTTGTCGGACCGCAGGGTGAGATTCTCTATCGCTCGTCAGCCGACGAGGAAGAGAGCATCATTGCTGAGGTGGATCTTGCCCACAGTGAGGACGTGCGCCGCTGGTGGCCTTTCCTTCGCGACCGCCGCATCGACGAGTATGGCGACATTGTGAAGCGTTTTATTGATTGACGATTGACGTAGGCAATGTGCTACAATTGCCGTCTGCTATTCTCCATCGTTTTTGAACGGATTGTGCATCCTGCTCGAGAGAATTGTGTAGACGGCTGCAATCAATATAGTAAGTGCATACATGGCTACTGTCAGTGAGAAGAACTGACGGTAGCCTATGTTTTTTTGTAGAAGTCCGGTAAATAGATTGACTGCCATTACTGTCAGCGCAATAAGCGCGAGTGTTAGCGAATGGCGCAATGAGGAGCCTTTGTCTGTGAATTCAAATTGGCGCATCACGGATGAGTAGGCAGTTAAGCCAATGCCAAAGGAAAAATATCCTCCAAACAACGCAGTGCATACAAGGGCAAGCGACGCGGAAGTGTTGCTGCTGAGATAGAGTGTTGCTATGCCATGGCAGCAGAGCGTCAGAGCCATTGGCAGAACGCAATAGCGCGTGCCGAGTCGACGCATGGCCTTGGAGGCAATGGTTATGCCCGCTGCCATCGCTATGACAGCTATTGTGCCAAATGCGAGTCCAAACTCCTGCGGAGCGAGTCCAAGTCCGCCATTGTGCGGAGCGTCAACGATGAACAGCGGCAAGACAATGGAAAGAAAAACTTCGGGAAGGATGAAGATGATGCCGAAGAGCAGCATGAAATGGTTGCGCCAGCCTTGAAGAGTGGCCTTCACAGCCGCTTTCAATTCGCGCGGGTGTAGCCCAAAGAGGTCTTTCTCCTCAGCCCAAGGGCGTTTGCCTCCTGGAAGGAAGATGCTATGCCATAGCCAAAGGAAGAATTCAACTCCTGCCATGATGTAGAAGACGAGGCTCCACGAGTAGCGCACGTTACGCGTCACCACTTCCATGTTGCCGGCAAGCATTGGCAGTGTACCTATTCCGAAGAGTGCCGCGAAGCATCTGAAGAGCAATGCCCAATAGTGTTGCCGCGGATTTGTCTCGATGGTGTCGAGATAGAAACGTTGTGTGGCTATGTTGTAGAACACTCCTGCCGTAACGACGAACGGCATAAAACAGAGCACTCCTTGCAGCCAATAGCCAGTGGGGAGCGTAAAGGCTATTGCCCATATGGAGAGGGCAGAGATGAACTCCGCCGAAAGAACCCACACCTTTGTTGTGTCATGGAAGTAAGTCACGGCTGTCTCCAGCAAAGGGCGCAACACTATAGGCAAGCACAATAGCGCAAGGTAAAGCGTGGTTTGCGCCATGTTGACCCCATAGCGGCGCAGCATAAGCATGGTCAACACAAAGACAGACAGTAGCATCCCGTCGCCGAATAGCAGCGACGGAAACCACGACCAACGCAGGCGTTTCGATGGAAGCTTGTATGTGGAATTGTCTGTCATGATAAATAATCTTCTTTCGTGTTGCAGATTTTTCTTATTCCGTATTATTTCTTTTTCCCGAATTCCGGGTCAATCTTGAGAAATGCCGTCACGAGGAACGTGACAAGGCAGCATGCCATGACGATAATGAAGAACAGCCGATAGCCAACGATGTCCTTCAGATAGCCCGACACCATGCCAGGCAGCATCAGTCCGAGATAGGATATGCCGGTACAGATGGAATAGTGCGACGTGCGGAACTTGCCTTGGCTGTAGAACAGCATGTAGAGCGTGAGCACGGTGAAGCCGAGTCCGTAGCCAAACTGTTCGATGAAGAGGCAAGACGACACCACCCACAGATTGGCGTTCAGGCTGTAGCTAAGGTATATGTACACGACATCGGGCAGCGTTATGGCGCACACCATGGGCCAAAGCCATCGCTTCATGCCGTCGCGGCTGACGAGCACGCCACCGATGATGCCGCCGAGCAGGAGTCCGACAAGACCTACCGTGCCCTGCGCCAGTCCGTATTCTTCAGGTGTCAAGCCGAGTCCGCCTTCTGTGACCGGACGCATAAGGAAGGTCTTCGTCATTGTGTTGAGCAGTGCCTCCGGGAAGCGGTAGAACAGTAGGAAGAGCATCACAAACACAGTCTCCCTCGTTCCGAACTTGCAGAAGAATGTCGCTATCATCTTTCTCAGTTCTCCAGCAACTTCACCGATGCTCTTGTCCGACCCCGTGTCTTCTTTCGGGTGTGGCATTATGCGGCAATGGTAGAGCCAAATGCCAATGAACAATGCTGCAAGTCCATAGAATATCAGCGTCCATGTGTATACAACCGACAACTTGAAGTGGTGTTCAAGGATGCCTGCGAGCGACACGAGCGCGCCATTGACGAATATTACGGCAAGGCGGTAGAAAGTGTTGCGCAGTCCGACGTATTTGGCTTGGTTGTGCTCATCAAGTTCTATCATGTAGAAGCCGTCGGCGGAAATGTCGTGAGTGGCGCTGGCGAAAGCCATAGCGAAGAGGAAGAACATCGTGCCCTGAAACCAAAATGCGGTAGGCAGGGTGAAAGCTATGCCTGCCAAGGCACTGCCCATGAGCAGCTGCATAGCGAGCACCCACCAGCGCTTTGTCTTCAAGAGATCGATGAACGGACTCCATAGAGGCTTCACAACCCATGGAAGGGCGAGCCAGCCCGTGTAGAGTCCTACTTCCGCATCGCTTAGCCCCATCTGCATGTACATTACTATTGAGAGGGCAGTGACGATGACGTTAGGCAGTCCTTCTGCGAAATATAGTGTGGGTATCCATGCCCACGGGTTTCGATTTCTCATTTGTAGATTTTCTTTATTTCCGCGCCACGGTAGTAGTGGAGCAAGATGTTGTCGTAAGAGTAGCCTTTGGCGCCCATAACGGCAGCACCAATCTGACAGAGTCCGACACCATGTCCCCATCCGGCACCCGTCAGGCGGAACATTTGCGGCACACCGTCCTCGATGTTGTCTTTATCCACGACGAAGGCGCTGCTGTAGAGATGGCTTTCGCTGAGGGCGCGGCGTATCTCAAGCTCTTTTCCTATAGTGAAGGTGCGCTCCGAGCCAACTATCTTCAAGCGACAGATGCGTCCGCTGCGTCCGCGCTCCAAGGGCACAATATCAATGATGTCGCCGAAATCCATCTTCAGCTTGTTGGAGATGAGCGTCTTCAGTTGCTCTTGAGTGTATGTTACGTGCCAACGGTAGAAGTCGGTGGTCTCCTGGTCATAGTCGTTGAGTACTTCAGAGAGTATGCGGCTGTCGTTGGTGTTGCAGAAGGCTTCGGGAGCCGTTCGTATCCAGCGTTCGGCGTTAGCCTCTATCGTGAGGTCGGGCAAATTGTCGGTGGTACCTGCCTTTATGTCTTTTCCAGCTATGCCCGATGGTATGTCGCGCACGGCGGACAGATATGGCTTCTTGATGTTTTCCCAGCAATACTGGAATTCTTCCGTAATTCCTCCGCAGCACTTGGAGAAGCGCGCGTCGCAAATCTCGCCGTTGTCCATAAGTATTTGTCCGCGAGTGGCGTGAATGGCCTGTGCCACGTGTTGACTCGTGGCCTTTGTTATGCCCTGATAGCGTTGGCAGTGGTCGTCGGCGCAGACGTCGAAAATGGTATGATCCTCGCGGTCGTACCATTTTATAAGTTCGTCATCCTTGCGTATGAAGGAGAAGAAGCCGTTGCCTCCTGTGCCAGAGTGCTGCTTGCGTCGCTGTTCCATTTGTGAAAGTAGCCAACTGCGTGATATCACGGCGTGTGCCTTCAGCAGTTCAATGCTTGACGTGGCACTCATCTCGCTTGATATGACGCTTTCCAAATATGACTCTACTGGCAACTCATTGATGGCGCACACCTTGTCGGAGTCGACAACGAGGCGCAGCGTACCGAGGAAGGTCTGCGTCTCTTGGCGTTCCCAATGGAAGTTGACACCGATGGTGACATCGTGCAAGGAGAAGGAAGCGTCTGCCGATTGCGGATGGAACGTCAGTTCACGGTATTGGTTGCCGTTCCACAATATGCCGCCTTCATGAAACTCTACGACCTGCTCGCCCTCAATGAGGTTGCCTTTTGCCATGTAAGGCTTGTTGAGAGAGAAAGAAATTTTAGCGCCGCTGACAATGCCTACAGACACAGACGGCTGCTTGCCAGAGAAGTGGCTGTCTTGTGCCAACATCCCTTCTGAGCGCGAACGGAGCTTTTCGAGGGTCTCGGTAAACTCTGCGGGCTGCATGGCACATTCTTTTAAGATGCCGAGTGCTTCATCTGGAGTTATGCGCTCGAAGTCCTCCTTGCGTGGCGTCACGATGAAGCCCGACATGTCGAGAGCTCCTGGACTTACCATACGCTTGGCGTCGCCGTCGCAGAAGTAGCAGTCTGGACGGTGCTTGCTGCGTGGAATGACGACAGAGATGTAAGCCGTCTCGTCGTGCCATGCCACGATGTTCATCATCGGTTCAGTGTCGCCGCCGTGCATTGGCAGAACTGTGTAGAGCGCGCGGAAGAGTTGTTCGCCTGTCAAGGCGTCGTTGCTGCGTATTACGAATAGAGGAATGGCGGCCCCTTTTGCAATTGCTATGCTGCCTTTTCCGTCCTTTTCGATGATTACGTCAAGGTCGCGGCTTAGGCGTGCCCAGTCGTTCTGTAGTGGAAGCATACCGGAGCAAATCGCCTGGAAGTGCATGTGGTCGGGGGCCGATGCCCCACATTTCGGACCATTGTAGAAGACGGTGAGCGTTGGGTAGGCGTCGAGCAAGCGATAGATTTCCCCGTAGTTCATGCCGATGCTTTGTGGGCGGTGGGCCTTCAATGGGATAGTGAAGTGTTGCGGCATTATGGGGTAGGGATTAACGAGAAGCGTGAAGTTGCGGTCTACCTGCTTCTGCATCTGCTCCTTTGGTCGGTTTTGTTCGCATAGGAAGCATGGACGCTTGGCGATGGTCTTCTTGTCGATGCTCGCTCCAGTGGAAACCATGCGTGCTGGGTTGAATTGCAGTTTCAGAGTTGTTTCCCCACACGACAATTCGCGCGTCTTCACGTTTTGCAGGTCGCGGAAATGTTGTCGGGCGTCAGCCCAAATCTCAAGCTGCCTGTTGAAGAAGCGTTGGAGTGAACTGTCGGCAGCCGTGTCTTCCGACTTTCCCTCGGAGAGCTGCTGTCGTGCGGAAATCTCCAAGGAGCGCAGACGGTCTTTGTAGAGATTGTTGGCATTTTGACGCTCGATGCTAAGAGCAGCGTCGCTGTTGCCGTCCCATCGGCGGCAGAGGTAAAGTTCGTCGAAGATGCGTCCTATTCTATACTTGCGGCTGAAAGTCAATCCCAGGGCATAGTCCTCGCCGTAGCTCGTGTTTGGGAACTGTATTTGCCGGAGTATTGGTGTGAAGAAGGCGCGTGGCGCTCCCAAACCGTTGATGCGCAATGCGTTGTTAGGTCCGTTGAGATCAGTCCATTCCTTATGGTCGATTAGTCCGGGAGGAAGTGTCTCAAGGGCGAAGTTGCACATGCGGTAGCTGCCGACAATCATGGCTGCCCCTTGTCGGTGAAACTCGTCAACGATGCGCTGCAGAGTATGAGGTGACGAGTAGAGGTCGTCGCTGTCGAGCTGCACGGCAAAGCGTCCGCACCGTGCGTCGTCGATGGCAACGTTCCAGCATCCGCCAATGCCAAGGTCGTGGCGTTCGGGGATGATGTGTACAAGGCGGCGGTCTTTGGCGGCAATCGTGGCGAGGATGCTTGTGGTAGTGTCAGTTGAGTGGTTGTCGACGACGATGACGTTGTATTTGAATGTAGTCTTCTGCGAAAGTGCAGACTTCACGGCGTCGGCAATGGTCTTCTCGCGGTTGTAAACGGGGATGACTACAGAAGCTTCGAACGTGAAGTCTTGCTCGCTAAAGTCTGGTCTTGAGTAATGGGAAGTGTCTACGGTGGCGCCGATGTGCTCAAGATGCTTCGTTGCAGCCTGCTCCATTTCCACTTGTACGTCGCGGTTGCGTGGGTTTACATAGTCGAATTGCCGTTCGCCGCTTTTTCGGCTGTCTGTCTCCACTTGCGTGTAGAGAAATTCGTTGATGTGGAAAATCTGCGCTTTTCTGCTTATGAAGAGTCGCAGATCGTAGAATCCTGCCCATTTATAGTCGGCGAGAGGTTGCTGTGTAGCGTAGGCATGTAGAAGTGAAGAGCGTATGAGAACGAGCTGTCCAAAGTCGAAGTCGTCGCGTATGCTTCCCGTTTGGTAGTCAATTGTTGGGTGCTTCGTGACGCTGCCGTCCGCTTTCTTCACGTAGCTGTCAGCGTAGACGAGTCCTGCACCACTGTCGGCTGCCACGCGAAGCAACCTTTCAAGGGCGTGCATGCCGAAGTCTACAGGCGTGGCTTTAAGACTAAGGAGAGTGTACTCGGCGTCGGCATTGCGCTCTATGTCGAGTATGGTCTGTGTAGAGGTCAGACTATTGATGTGCATTATTGTGCAGTCGTCAGCAGACTGTAGCTCTTTGTCGGAGGTTTTATTGCTGTCCACGAGCAGGTTGATATGCTGTATGGTCTTGCTTTGCCTTAGAGTCTGAAGCGTTTCGTCGATGGTGTCGACATTGCTGCAAGGCAAAAAGCAGTCAATCTTTTCTCTCATATAATATATATAATGTGTAAGTAGACGCTTGATTAGTGTCTGTTAATTTGTTTTGTACAAAATTACAGAAAATATTGCGCATAACGTCATTGCTTCATGAAAAGTTTTTGTTATGGCGAATATTCTTTTAACATTCATCTGCACAAAATGCGCTCTTTGTGCAAATTATATGCACAAAGAACAACGCAATGTGCATTTTTAAAGGCTTATATTTGGCTGCCTAACATAAAGTTATTACTTTTGCACATTGGAATTTTACAATAATTTATATTATATGAGTTTGAAAATTGTTGTACTTGCCAAGCAAGTACCCGACACACGAAACGTCGGTAAGGACGCCATGACAGCCGAAGGCACCGTCAACCGCGCCGCCCTTCCGGCTATCTTCAATCCTGAAGATCTTAACGCGTTGGAGCAGGCTCTGCGCTTGAAGGAGCAGAACCCTGGCTCAACAGTAGGAATATTGACAATGGGTCCTCCACGTGCGGCAGAGGTAATCCGTCAGGGTCTCTACCGTGGCGCTGACACTGGCTGGCTGCTCACCGACCGCTTGTTTGCTGGTGCCGACACGCTCGCCACTTCTTACGCTCTTGCTACAGCAATCAAGAAGATTGGTGACGTAGACGTAGTTATCGGTGGTCGTCAGGCTATCGACGGCGATACAGCCCAGGTTGGTCCGCAGGTGGCTCAGAAGCTCGGCCTTTCGCAGGTTACCTACGCCGAAGAAATCACCAAGTGTGAGAATGGCAAGCTCACCATCCGCCGCCACATCGACGGAGGCGTGGAGACCGTTGAGGCTCCTATGCCGCTCGTTGTCACCGTTACCGGCTCTGCAGCTCCTTGCCGCCCTGCCAACGCTAAGCTCGTTATGAAGTATAAGCGTGCCACGGCTCCCATGGAGCGCAAGGCAGAGGACAAGTACAACTATCTCTACGAGGAGCGTCCTTACCTCACGCTCAACCAGTGGACTGTTGCCGATGTAGACGGCGACCCGCAGCAATGTGGTCTCAGCGGCTCGCCTACTAAGGTGAAGGCCGTGAAGAACATCGTGTTCCAGGCTAAGGAGAGCAAGACACTCACAGGCAGCGACGCCGACATCGAGGGTCTGATAAAGGAATTGTTGGACGAAAAGATTATTGGATAAATTTGAATTTTGAGTTTTGAATTTTGAGTTTTGAGTTGGTGCGCTTTGCGCATTGTGAATTATTCAATTTTTGAATTGGATAGATTTATGATATAGAAAAATGAAAACTCAAAACGAAAATCTCAAAGAATGTACGTCTGTATGTTGGCTATTCATAAAAATAAAAAAGTCAAAAATCGCAGGTGTAGCCGAGAATAATTCAAAATTCCTAATTCAAAATTCCTAATTCAGAATAGATTATGAACAACGTATTTGTATATTGCGAGATAGAAGGCACTCACGTTCAGGAAGTGTCTCAGGAACTTCTCACCAAGGGACGCAAACTCGCCAACCAGCTCGGCGTCGACCTCAACGCTATCGTTGCAGGTACTGGCATCAAGGGCAAGGTGGAGGATCAGATTCTTCCTTACGGTGTCGACAAGCTTTTCGTGTTTGACGCCGATGGACTCTTCCCCTACACATCGGCTCCACATACCGACATACTCGTGAACCTCTTCAAGGAAGAGAAACCGCAGATTGCGCTCATGGGTGCAACCGTAATTGGTCGCGACCTCGGTCCTCGTGTGTCCTCATCCCTCACAAGCGGCCTTACAGCCGACTGTACGGAGCTTGAGATTGGTGACTACGACGACAAGAAAAGCGGTACTCACTACGACAACCTGCTCTATCAGATTCGTCCGGCATTCGGCGGCAACATCGTTGCCACCATCGTCAATCCCGACCATCGTCCGCAGATGGCTACAGTGCGCAGCGGCGTGATGCAGAAGGCTCTCTACGAGGGCAAGGCAAAGGGTGAGGTTGTATATCCGGAGGTTGCCAAGTATGTGCCTACTGCTGACTTCGTAGTGAAGGTGATCGACCGCCACGTTGAGGCTGCCAAGCACAACCTCAAGGGTGCTCCTATCGTTGTGGCTGGTGGCTACGGCGTAGGCTCGAAGGAAAACTTCGACCTTCTCTTCCAGCTTGCCAAGGAACTCCACGGCGAGGTGGGCGCAAGCCGCGCTGCAGTTGACGCAGGCTGGGTTGACCACGACCGCCAGATTGGTCAGACCGGTGTGACCGTTCATCCGAAGGTGTACATCGCCTGCGGCATCTCAGGACAGATTCAGCACATCGCCGGTATGCAGGACTCCGGCATCATCATCTCCGTCAACAGCGACCCGGACGCACCAATCAACAAGATTGCCGACTACGTCATAACGGGAACGGTCGAGGAGGTGCTTCCGAAACTGATTAAATATTATAAGGCAAATAACAAATAAGTAGTTAAGAATTCAGAAGTTAAGAAGTTAAGCCATTTGCTTTTATGGGACAAACTTTTCAAAACATACTTGCATGGCAGAAGTCATATGATTTTGTCTTGAGTGTATATAAATGTACTCAGAATTTCCCTGTCTCAGAGAAATTTGGATTGGTTTCTCAATTTCAAAGAGCGGCAGTTTCTATTGTTGCGAATATAGCAGAAGGCTATAAGAAATTGAGCAAGGCTGATAAACTTCGCTTTATGAATATATCACAAGGTAGTTTGGAAGAATGTAGATGCTATGTTATCCTGTCTAAGGATTTAGGATACATTGACTATGAAACTTATGACATTATGATTGCAAAGATAGAAGAATCAAGTAAACTTCTTAATGGATATTGCAAGGCTATAGTAAATACAAATTATAGTGGCTCTATATAATGTACATATGGCTTAACTTCTGACTCCTTAACTTCTTAACTCCTCAAAAGAAAAGAAAACATGGCCAACTATTATACAGACCATCCGGAGTACGAGTTCTATCTGAACCATCCGGAAATGAAGCGCGTCGTTGAGCTCAAGGAGCTTGGCTTCGCCGACAAGGAAAAATATGAGGACGCGCCCGTCGACTTCGAGGACGCCATCGAGAACTACAAGCGTGTGCTTGAGATCACCGGCGACATCGCCGCCAACATCATCGAGCCTAACTCTGAGGACGTAGACCTTGAGGGTCCGCACCTCGTAGATGGTCGTATGCACTATGCATCGAAGACCTACGAGAATCTCGACGCCACACGCAAGGCTGGTCTCTGGGGCCTGTCTATGCCGCGCCGCTACGGTGGCTTGAACATGCCTATCACTCCCTACTCAATGGCTTCGGAGATTGTTTCATCGGCCGACGCCGGCTTCCAAAACATCTGGTCGCTCCAGGACTGTATCGAGACTCTCTACGAGTTCGGCTCAGAGGAGCAGCGCCAGAAGTACATCCCGCGCGTTTGCGCCGGCGAGACCATGTCGATGGACTTGACAGAGCCTGATGCCGGTTCCGACCTGCAGCGCGTGATGCTCAAGGCCACACAGGACGAGGACGGCACATGGCGACTGAACGGTGTGAAGCGATTCATCACCAACGGCGACAGCGACATCCACCTCGTGCTTGCACGCTCAGAGGAGGGCACACGCGACGGTCGTGGACTCTCAATGTTCATCTACGACAAGCGCGACGGCGGCGTGACAGTGCGCCACATCGAGAACAAGCTCGGCATTCACGGCTCACCTACCTGCGAGCTTGTCTACAAGAATGCCAAGGCAGAGCTTTGCGGCTCTACACGCTTGGGACTCATCAAGTACGTGATGGCTCTTATGAACGGCGCACGCCTCGGCATCGCCGCACAGTCGGTTGGTCTGAGCCAGGCTGCATACGAGGAGGCCCTGAAGTATGCCAAGGAGCGCAAGCAGTTCGACACCGAGATCGTGAAGTTCCCGGCTGTCTACGACATGATTGCACGCATCAAGGCAAAGCTCGACGCTGGCCGTTCTATCCTCTACCAGACAGCACGCTACGTCGACATCTACAAGGCTCTTGAGGACATACAGCGCGAGCGTAAGCTCACTCCCGAGGAGCGTCAGGAGCTCAAGAAGTACACTCGTCTTGCCGATGCCTTCACTCCGCTCGCCAAGGGTATGAACTCTGAGTATGCCAACCAGAACGCCTACGACGCCATCCAGGTGCACGGCGGTTCAGGCTTCATCATGGAGTACAAGAGCCAGCGTCTCTATCGCGACGCCCGCATCTTCTCCATCTATGAGGGAACGACACAGCTGCAGGTTGTGGCTGCCATCCGCTACATTAGCAACGGCACCTATCTCGGCATCATCAAGGAGATGCTTGAGCGCGAGGTGAGCGACGAACTGAAGCCGCTGAAGGCTCGCGTAGAGGAGATGGTGAAGCTCTACGAGCAGGCTCTCGAATACGTGAAGGAGGCTCAGGACCAGGAGATGCACGATTTCCTCGCACGCCGTCTCTACAATATGACTTGTGAGATTGTGATGTCGCTCCTCATCCTTGACGACGCCACACGTTCTGCCGAGCTCTTCGAGAAGAGTGCCAATGTTTACGTGCGCATGGCTCAGGCTGATGTAATCAGCGAACACGCTTACATCACCAACTTCATCAAGGAGGATCTCGCAAGTTTCCGCGCTGAATAACTGGGAGAGGGGGCGCCCTCACTCCCGATAGTACTAAAGGGATAGAAAGCGCCTCGTCCCCATAGAAAATAATTAGGAGAGGGGGTGCCCTCGCCCCCGGTATTGATTAATTTCAACGTATCGGGGGCGAGGGCACCCCCTCTCCCAATTATTTTTTGTTCATCCGACATTTCGAGTGATGTCGAGACAAAACAGAAGTTATTATCCGTGGCGGAGGTATCCGTTACATAAAAACCTCTACAAAACCAAGATATCTCGTTTTTCCAACGGAATTAATGGATACAATTAACGGTTAGTATACGGCATCCGTCATTCTGCTCCGTATAATATCAGCTAATTTATTTTCGTATAATACCGTTAATTTTATCATGCCATATTCCGGATAATCTTAAATTTGTTGTAAATATATAGCATTTTGATGCAACTTTTCCCCATCTCTTGTCGTCAAATCCATAGAAAACGAAAGAAAAAGAAATATATGAACAAGACAATTCTCACAATCGTAGCCGCGTTGACGCTCGCGGCAACCACCCCAGCAACAGCTCAGCGCCATCGCCACACACCGCGCACTACTGCTGTCGCCAATTCCTCAAACGACAAGATGACGGCGGACAACGCCGCACACGACGCCGACGAAGTTGTGGCGTATTCAGACACGACGATGTCTGCCGACAGTTCTTCCGCGCAGTCAGCGTCCAATGTCGACCAGTATGACGACAGCGACCGCTACAATCCGAGCCGCTTCAGCGACCCCTTCTCGTGGTTTGCTTTCCTGTGCTCATCGAGTTTCATGGGTGTGCTCATCACGATTTTCATCGTCGCCATTATGCTGCTCTTCCTCTTCATGCCGATTATCATCGTGTTTATTATAATACGCTACATCATCCGTCGCCACAACGACCGCGTACGCCTTGCGGAGAAGGCAATGGAACAAGGCTGTCAACTCTCCGACGAGCAGATGCCGCTCAGCCGCAAGTCGCCCGAATACATGTGGAGGCGCGGTGTGCGCAACGTGTCGATGGGCTTGGGACTTATGCTTCTTTTCTGGTTTCTCAATGCCAATCCGCTCGTAGGCATAGGCGGACTCATTGCCTGTCTCGGTGCGGGCCAGATGTTCATGGTGCGCTACAACTACGACCACAGTTTCGGAAAGAGGAAAAAGGACGATGGCTTCGATGTCTTCGATGATGACATCAAGGAAGGTGATTTCAGCAAACATGATGAACAACGCTAACGACGATCTCTCTCTTGTCTCTCAGGCGGCGGTGTTTCATGACCGGCAGGCTTTCGGCAAGCTGGTCGTGAGATACCAGTCGCCCATAAGGCGCTTCTTCCTCCATCTTACTGCGGGGGATGCGTCTTTGAGCGACGACCTGGCGCAAGACACGTTTGTCAAGGCGTTTCTCAATATTGAGCGTTTCCGCGGAGCGTCTGCGTTCTCCACTTGGCTCTACCGCATCGCCTACAACGTGTTCTTCGACTATACGCGCCGCCATCGGCCAAACGATGACATCGCTTCGACTGAAGCCTTGGAGCACCGATCCTCCGACACCGACCACAACGCGCGCATGGATGTCTACGACGCCTTGCGTAGGCTTGGCGAAAAGGAGCGCACGTGCGTTACGCTCCAGCTTGTCGACGGCTATCCACTGGAAGATATAGCGCGCATCACGGGCATGGCTGTTGGCACGGTGAAGTCGCATCTCTTTCGAGGCAAACAGAAACTCACTACTTTCTTAAAGAACAACGGATATGAAGGAAATGGAAAAAAATAATGAAGGACAAAAAATGGCAGTGGACGAGCAGTTGCTTCACGAATTCTTTGCCCCAAGCAGACGGATGACAATCAGCGACAACGGATTCTCCAGTCACCTCAGCTCACGCATTGCCCGTGAGATGCCGGAGAGGCAACGTATGGTTTGCAACGCGTGGTCGGTGGTTTGCGCCGTGGTTTGCGTGGCGCTATTCTTCCTCAAAGACGGCATGGAGATGTTGCGCAGTAGCGTTCAAATGACGTTTTCCGACCTCGCGTCCTCCTTCGCCTCTGTCTTCAGCCACGTCGACTTCTCGTCTCTGCTGCCTTCAGCCATGCCTATCTACGCCGTCCCCGTGCTCGTGGTGCTGACACTTATAGCGCTGGGCATGGTTGTGCTTTACGATTTGGCGGAAAACTGACGGCAGGTGGCAAGAGGTTTAACACTTTTCTTGCTTCTATTGAAATCTTTAGCGGCATATTTATTAATGCAAATATAGTACACTGATAGTAAAAAAGTATTACAAAATGATTTTTCAATCTGGAGATTTTGACACTTTGAAAATCGGTGGAGTAGGGTTGAAAAATGCAGATTTTAGTGTGTTCTTGTGTTAATAAATGCCGTCAGGAGGGCATAAATACAGGTTTTTACGCTTGAAAAAAGGCGCTTTAGCCATGCTAAGGTGGCGCTTTAGAGATGGTAAAGTGCCACTTTTGAGGAGGTAAAGTGGCACTTTAGAGATGTAGAATTATAATTGCGAAATTCTTTTGTATTACTCGATAAAGAAGTCGAGATCGTCTTGCGAGTCCTTTTTGTTGCTTTCTTCAGACGGCTTTTGGGCTTTGGGCTGCTCCTTTAGTTTGCCGTCCTTGTCGAACATGCCATAGGTGGTGCGTAGGACGATGAACTCCGTGCGTCGGTTGAGCTGGTTGCAAATCTCTTGCTTGTCCTTGTCGAGCTTGAGTATGTAGTCCTCCGTAAGTACGTCGTTTTCCTTCAGCCACGGGTATTTCTCCGTCAGCTTCTTGCGGATGGTCTTAGGCTTCTCCTTGCCGTAGCCCACGGGCGAGAGGCGGTCGCGTGCGATGCCCTTAGCCGTAAGGTATTCGACGACGCTCTCGGCGCGTCGTTGCGAGAGTCGCTTGTTGTACTCGGCGGAGCCCTTGTAGTCGCAATGTGCAGACAGTTCAATGGTCACGTTGGGATTCTCGTTGAGCAGTTTGACGAGCTCGTCGAGCGCGACGGTCGACTCAGGGCGCAGCGTGGCGCGGTCGAAGTCGTAGAAGATGTTGTCGATGAGCACGGGAGCCGTGATGGAGGCGAGAGGAAATTGCAGAACTGTCTCCTCCGACTCTCCCTTCGGCTTCACCTGCAGCTCCTCCTTATGGTTGAGATATCCCTTGCATGTGGCAAGGAACATGTATTCAACGTTGGGCGTCAGCACATATTCGAACGAGCCGTCGCCCTTCACGTTCACCTTCTTGTTAGTGCCGTCGGAGCCAACGATGTACACCATAGCGGCAGGCAATTCATAGCCGTCTTGCTCGTACACCCATCCCTTGACGCTCTGCACTATCTCCGGATTTTCAAAGCTGTAGATTTTGTCCCATCCCCTGCCGTCGTTGCGGTTGGAGGAGAAGAATCCCCTGTTATGTACGCCTTCAAACGTCATGCCGAAGTCGTCGCCCTGCGAGTTGAGCGGATAGCCAGGATGTTCAATCTTGTAGCGTCCGTCCTTGCCCGGCGAGGCGATAAAGATGTCGAGTCCGCCCATGCCCGGGTGCCCATCGCTTGAGAAGTAGAGGTCGCCGTTGGGGCGGAACGTTGGAAACATCTCGTTGCCGGGAGTGTTTATCGGTTCGCCGAGATTCTCCACGCCTCCGAGACCAGTGGCTGTGATGCGTGCGCGCCAGATGTCGAGTCCGCCGAGTCCGCCCGGCATGTCCGACACGAAGTAGATCCATTCGCCGTCGGGCGACACGGCAGGGTGGGCGTAGCTTGAGAGCGTGTCGTTGGTGATTTTCAGTTCCTCCGTCTTTCCCCATGCGGCATCGGCGCGGTTTGACGTAACGATTTGTGCGTAGCGTGGGTAGGAGGGGTCGGTCTGGCATTGCGTGAGATACATCGTGCGTCCGTCGGGCGAGAGGGAGCACGCCCCCTCGTCATAGTCGGTGTTAAGTCCGCCGTTGACCGGTTCTGGCTTCTGCCATTTGCCCTTCTCGTCCTTCTGCGACATGAAGATGTCGGCAGGTTTTGCGCCCGTGATGCCACTCAGTTCGTTGCCCTGCGCGTCGTTGCGTGTCGACGTGAAGTAAAGGATGTCGTGCTGGTCGCCGCCGAGCACGGGACTGTAGTCGTCGCGTCGCGAGTTGAATAGGTCCATGCGCTTCACCTGATAGCGTGAGCCCTCCTGCTTCCAGCGTGGCGCGTTCTGTGCCGAGAGAAGTCCATTCTTGGCGAGGATGTCGTCGGGCATGGAGTCGAGCACGGCGTGAAACTCCGTTTCCGCATGCTTGTAGGAGCCGTTCTTGAGCAATTGTCGCGCGTAGCGTAGGCGGTCGTGCGGCGTCGCTTGGTTGTAGCGCACGGCATTGCTGTAGGCAGCGATTGCCTTCTGCGTGGAGTTGATGCGCTCGTTGCAGTATGCCACCTTCAGTGCAATCTGTCCGCGGCGTTCGCGTTCCTTGGGAGCCGTGCGCTGATAGGCGCGCTTAAACTGCGTCGCCGCGTCGTAGTACTCGCCAACGGCAAGATACTTCTCTCCCTTTTTCAGGTTCTTCTCCACGCCACATGCAGCCATGGAAACGATTGCAGCAACCGCCACGGCCAGTGTACATAAACTATAGAGTGTTCTCTTTGCGTCATTCATATTATAAGGATAACGCAAAATACCCCGTTTTATTGCTTTTGAACTTAAAAATACGTAACTTAAGTTGAGCAAGTTTGCAACTTGCTCAACAGTAGACAAGTAGACGAGTAGACAAGTAGACGAGTAGACAAGTAGACAAGTAGACGAGTAGACAAGTAGACGAGTAGACAAGTAGACGAGTAGACAAGTAGATGAGTGGACAAGTAGATGAGTGGACAAGTAGATGAGTGGACAAGGAAATATGCCTTTTCTACAGAAAACGTTGTTTACGAGGCTTAAACAGGTATGGTCAATCTCCTTATTTTACTTGTCTACTCGTTTACTGACTGCATGTAGAAGACATGAGAAACTTCAATACGTAATTATTAGGAAAATGTATATAAGGAAAGAAAAGACTAAGAAGACATGGGCGAAAGGTGTTGCAATTGAATTAGAATGTTTTTGTGTGTTTCTTTGAAAATGCTATATGAAAAAGTTGTAGGAACGGAATAAATGTAATAATTTTGGCATTGAATTGTCATTTGTTTTTATGTTCAAGAAAAAAAACAACTTAAAGATATTAATGTTCCTGCTGATGTCGGCTGTCTGCTGCGGCGTAGCCGCGCGCGACAAGGCGGCATGGCATGTGACGAGAATGTTGCCGCAGAAGCATTTCGGCAGTATTCCTCCAGGCAACTACAGCTCCATTGTCCCAATGGGCGGTGACGTCTACGCCATGGTGAGCGACAAGTCGGACTCCACGCTCTATTTCAACGTGCGTCTAACCATCGATTCCTCTACAGGCGAGTTGCTGCGTGGTGACTATCTTGGCGGAAAGGGTAGAGTAGACGCGCGTGGACTCGACAATGAGGCGATGGTGCGTGTTAGCGACTCCACGGCAGTCGTAGCCAGCGAGGGCAAGTGCCGCCTGAAGGAATACCTTCTTGGCGATGTTTCCGAGAAGGAGGGGTTGTGGGAATGGTCGATGTCATCCAGCGATTTCTTTCCCAACTACGTCTTTGAATCGCTCGCCTACGACAGCGTCGCCCACAGGCTCTACACCATCAACGAGAGCACGCTCCGACGCGACGGCTCTCCAGCCACGCCTGCCTCGCCACATGCCAATGTGCTGCGCCTCATGGCGTTTGACTGGAGCGACCACAGTGCGCCGCCCACGTCATGGCTCTACCGTATGGATGCACCATCGACGACAAAGGCAGCGCAGACCTACGTCATGGGTGTCAGCGAGTTGTGTGTTCTGCCCGACGGGCAACTTCTCGTGCTTGAGCGCGAGGCGTTCGTGCCGAAGATGAAGATAGGAGCCTTCTGTCAGTGCAAGCTGTTTCTTGTAGACCCTTCTTCATCTACGCCCTATCCACTCGCCACGCCCGCCACTGCCGACGCCCCATGCGTTGAGAAGCGCCTGCTCACGAAGTGGCGCACGAAATTGTCGCTCTTCGAACATTCCTGGGCCAATTACGAGGGCATGTGTCTCGCTCCGCCGCTTGCCGACGGAAGTCTTGTGCTACTGCTTGTCAGCGACTCGCAGAACGGCTATGCCGGGGTGCTGCACGACTGGTTTAAGACTATCGTCATCAGCAAATAACATATTGAGGAATATGAAAGTTAAGAGTTTTAAGCAGTTATCGTGTCCTATAGACATAAAGAACTAAAAATAAACTAAAAATGAAAACCTATTACGTCAAGAATATGGTGTGCGACCGCTGCAAGGCAGCCGTGCGCTCAGCATTTGAGCAAGCAGGGGCGTCCGTGATGCGCGTAGAGCTTGGATATGTCGACGTAGAGGAAGAACTGTCTGACACAGCTCTCGCCGAACTGGCCAATCACCTCTACGCCCTTGGCTTCGAGATGTTGCGCGACAGTCGGCAGACAACAGTGGAACGCATCAAGACCATTATTATAGAATATCTTCGCTACTCCGATTCCACCGCCACTGCGCAGAACATGTCCACACTCCTTGCCGACCGACTCCATTCGGACTACAGCGCCTTGAGCAAACTCTTCTCCGCATCAACAGGCTCCACGATAGAGAAATACGTCATAACGCAGAAGGTGGAGTATGTAAAGGAACTGCTCTCCTACGGCGAACTGACGCTCACGGAGATAGCACGGCGCCTTGGCTATTCGAGCGTGGCTTATCTAAGCGCGCAATTCAAGAGCGTCGTCGGCGTCACGCCGTCGGCGTACAAGGCATCAACCGTCAACAACCGCAAACAAATCGACAAAATATGAGAAAATATGCCATCACTACCGCCACGCTGCTCTTCAGCGTGCCCTTGCTGCTTGCAGCCAAGAAACCGGCGGCACGCCATAAGGCTCCACAGACTCCCAACATCATCTTCATCCTTTGCGATGACATGGGCTACGGCGACCTCGCCTGCTACGGACAGCCCTACATCTCCACTCCCAACATCGACCGTATGGCTGCCGAGGGCATGCGCTTCACGCAGGCATATGCCGGGTCGCCGGTGTCAGCGCCGTCGCGTGCGGCGATAATGACCGGACAACATTCTGGACATACTCACGTGCGCGGCAACCGCGAGTACTGGTCGGCTGACAGCACCGTGCGCTACGGCAACAACATCGACTACGCCGTAGCCGGACAGGAACCCTACGACCCACGCCATGCCATACTGCCAGAGATACTCAAGAAGCGTGGCTACACCACGGCGCTCTTCGGCAAGTGGGCAGGCGGCTACGAGGGATCGCCCTCGACGCCCGACAAGCGCGGCATCGACGAGTTCTACGGGTATATATGCCAGTTTCAGGCACATCTCTACTATCCCAACTTCCTCAATCGCTACTCGCGCTCCATGGGCGACACGGCTGTAGTGCGCGAAGTGATGGAGGACAACATCAAGTATCCAATGTTCGGACGCGACTATTTCAAGCGTCCGCAGTATTCGGCACGTATCATACACGAAAAAGCGCTTCAATGGCTCGACCGCCAAGACGCAGACCATCCCTTCGTGGGCTTCTTCACATACACTCTGCCACATGCCGAACTGGCACAGCCCGACGACAGTCTGCTCGAAGCCTACAAGCAGAAGTTCTTCCTCGACAAGACGTGGGGAGGACAGGAAGGGTCGCGCTATAATCCTGTTGAGCACACCCATGCACAGTTTGCCGGAATGATAACGCGCCTCGACGGGTACGTCGGCGAGGTGATGGCGAAACTGAAGGAGAAAGGACTCGACAAGAACACGCTCGTCGTCTTCACGTCCGACAACGGGCCTCATGAGGAGGGCGGCGCCGACCCGGAGTTTTTCGGGCGCGACGGCAAGCTTCGCGGACTCAAGCGGCAATGCTATGAGGGCGGCATACGTATTCCCTTCATCGCATGGTGGCCCGGACACGTCAAGGCAGGTTCCGTGAGCGATTTGCCCTTCGCCTTCTACGACCTCATGCCAACCTTCTGCGATCTCGCTGGAGTGCGCGATTTCCCAAAGCGCTACGTCAACCGGCGTCTGCCCGGCGACGGCTTCGACGGCATCTCCATCGCTCCAACGCTCCTCGGCGACGGCGCAAGCCAGCAGCGCCACGACCATCTCTATTGGGAGTTTCACGAGACCGACCAGATTGCAGTACGTCGCGGCGGCTGGAAGCTGATAGTTGTAAGCGGACAGCCGCGGCTCTACAATCTCGCTACCGACCTTCATGAAGACCACGATGTAAGCCTTCAGCATCCCGACATCGTAAAGCAGCTCGTTGACATTGTACGTGCTGAGCACAGGGACAGTCAGCTCTTCAAGGTTACGCTGCCGAAGTGAGGCAAAGCGAACGCTCCGTATGACACTTTGCCAACGAAAAACAGCTGTTTAGTTTGCATATGTGGATAAATGTTCTTAATTTTGTACATTCAGAGCATAAATACGCCAAATTAATTAATTCTTAAAACCAATAATAAAACAAATTTATGTTTGAAAACCAACCAAAGGGTCTGTGGACCTTAGCATTGGCAAACACTGGTGAGCGCTTCGGCTACTATACGATGCTTGCCGTGTTCGCTTTGTTCCTCGGTGAGAATTTCGGCTTCAGCGCGAGTGTGGCGTCTGAGGTTTATTCGTGGTTCCTTGCCGCAGTGTATTTCCTGCCGCTCTTCGGAGGTATGGCAGCCGACAAGTGGGGGTACAACAAGATGGTAATCATCGGCATCTCCATCATGTTCCTCGGCTATCTGTTCCTGTCCATTCCGTTGGGAGGTGGCACGGTTGCTATTGCTGCCATGGGTGCCGCCTTGCTGCTCGTGAGTCTCGGCACGGGATTCTTCAAGGGCAACCTGCAAGTGATGGTGGGCGACCTCTACAATGAGGAACGCTACGCATCGCAGCGTGACTCTGGCTTCTCCCTCTTCTATATGGCTATCAACATCGGCGCACTCTTCGCTCCTACTGCCGCCACCGCCATCATGGCATGGGCACAGAACTCGCTCGGCTACTCCAAGGCCGACTCTTACCACTTCGCCTTTGCAGTGGCTTGCGTGTCGGTGATCGTGTCGATAATAATCTATTTCCTCGGCCGCCCCACGTATAAGCACGTGATAGCTCCCGTGTCGAAGGAAAAGCGTAACGAAGACCTCAAGGAGTACGTAAAGGACGAGATTGGCGACACGCCCAGCGATACCAAGGAGCGCATCGTGTGTCTGTGTCTCGTGTTCGCAGTGGTGATATTCTTCTGGATGGCATTCCACCAGAACGGCCTTACCCTCACATGGTTTGCAGACGAGTTCACGGCACGTTCGGCATCGGGTGCAACAGGTATGGCGTTTAATGTCATCAACCTTGTTTGGTGCATATTCATTATGTTCGGCGTTTGCGGCCTGTTCACAGCGCAGAAATACAACCTGAAGACAGTGCTTACCAATGCAGCCCTCGTTGTCATTCCGGCAGCAATTCTTGTGTACACCTACCTGCACTCAGCATCTGAGTCGGTGAGCATCGCAGCACCTATATTCCAGCAGTTCAACCCGTGTTTCGTAGTGGCGCTCACACCGGTGAGCATAGCTCTCTTCTCATGGCTCGGCAAGAAGGGCAAGGAGCCGAAAGCACCAGTGAAGATAGGTCTTGGTATGCTTGTGGCAGCCGTGGCATACGTCTGGCTTACGGTGTCGTGCCTCGGCTTGCCTACACCTAACCAGCCTGAGCACCTTGCCGATATGGATCCTAACATCCTCATACGCACGTATCTTATACTTACTTTTGCCGAGCTGCTGCTCTCGCCGATAGGTATCTCGTTCGTGTCGAAGGTGGCTCCTACGAAGTACAAGGGCATGATGATGGGTGGTTGGTTCGTAGCTACGGCTATTGGCAACAAACTCGTGTCAATACCCGGTCACATGTGGGATATGCCGCTGCCCGTAGTATGGGGTGTGCTCGCCGTCATCTGTCTTGTTGCCGCTCTCTTTATCTTCTCAATTATAAAGAAGCTCAATAAGGTTAGCTAATCACACAAATTAAAAAGAAAAATCCGCAATGCCTATAAAAAAGGCGTTGCGGATTTTTTCTTTTAGAATTAATATTTTAATGTGCAAATAATGCTACTTGCCACATTACTTAACGTTTTTGAGGATGTCAAGCAAGTGATCCCACACCATCTGTACGGTCGGAATGAGCAGGCGCTCGTCGGGTGTGTGTACGTCGCGCAGCGTTGGGCCGAACGAAACCATGTCGAGGTTGGGATAGCGCTCGGAGAAGAGTCCACATTCCAGTCCGGCGTGGATGCCCTTTACGATAGGTTCCTTGCCGAAGAGCTTCTTGTAGGACTCCACGGCAACCTTTGTGAGCTTGCTGTCGGGGTTCATCTTCCATGCAGGATAACCGTCGCTGAGAGTCACGTCAGCACCAGCCAGTTCGAAGGCAGCCTTAACGGTGTTGGTTTCGTTCTCAAGGTTGCTCATGACGTTGGAGCGCTGAGATGCCACGACGTTAATCTCGCCGTCGGTGGTCACGACGCTTGCAACATTGTTGGACGTCTCCACCATCCAAGCCAGAGCCTCGTCCTGACACATGGCGAACACGCCGTTGTCAACAGCCTGCAGGGCAAGGATGAAGCGGCGACTGCAGTCCTTCGGCAGTACGTTCTCAGCGTCGGTGCTGCCGAGATTAAACTCCATCGTGGTGTCCGTGACGTGGAACTCCTCCTCCACGGCAGCCGTGAAGACATTCCAGTCGGCGCGCACCGTCTCCTTGTCGTCCGTAGGAACGGCGAACACGATGACGCCGTCGCGCGGGATAGCATTGTGGAGCTTGCCGGAGTTGAAGGAAGCAAGACGAAGGTGCATCTTGTCCTGCTCCTTGTAGAGGAAGCGGGCGAGAATCTTTATGGCGTTGGCGCGCTTCTTGTTGATGTCGTCACCGGAGTGACCGCCCTTCAGACCCTTTACAGAAGCCTTGAAGAAGAAATAGTCGGCAGGAGCCTGCTCACGCTCGAAGGAGAACTTTGCTGACGTCGTCTTGCCACCTGCGCAAGAGATGAAGATCTGACCCTCGTCCTCTGAGTCGAGGTTGATGAGCATGTCGCCCTTCATGAAGCCAGCCTTCATGCCCATGGCTCCAGTGAGGCTCGTCTCCTCGTCTCGTGTGAAGACACACTCCAACGGACCATGCTCAATGTCATCGCTGTCGAGGATGGCAAGCTCAATTGCACAGCCGATGCCGTCGTCGGCGCCGAGCGTCGTGCCTTTGGCTGTCAGCCATTCGCCGTCAACATAGGTCTGGATAGGGTCTTTGTGGAAGTCGAAGTCAACGTCGACAAGCTTGTCGCAAACCATATCCATGTGGCTTTGCAGTATGACGGTGGGGGCGTTCTCGTGTCCCTTGGTGGCAGGCTTGCGGATGATAACGTTGCCCGTCTCGTCGGTTTCTGTCTCAAGACCATGGCTTTTGCCAAACTCTTTCAGATACTCTATCATGCGCTCCTCATGCTTGGAAGGACGCGGAATCTCGTTAATCTTAGCAAACTGCTCGAATACTCGAGCTGGTTTCAATTCGCATTTGCTCATTTTTTCTTAATTTTGTTATGATGATGTTATATTAATCTGAATTTTCCACAAATTATTTTGTCATGCGACCGATTTGCATTACCTTTGTAGCGCCTTTTATTAAAAAGGTTGCAACTGTGGCTTGTAAGTGTCTGCCATGTGCGGAACACTGTTGCAAAGATAGTGTAAATCGAAGACACCACAAAATAAGTTCACTAATTTTAAACCTCGGCGTACTGCCATTTAGTAAAATATATACAACATTCATGATAAAACTGATGCTTCTTAGCCTGGCTTTTGTGGCTATGGCGTTTGTACTGCTCTCCGTTAAGGTACTGCTCAAGAAGGGCGGCAAGTTCTCGTCGCAACACGTACATGACAATCCCGGACTGCGAAAGCAGGGCATACATTGCGTGCTCGATCAGGACCGCGAGGCGCGCGAACGCAATGGGGCTTATTGAGGCTGTGATTATAGCAAACAATCAAAAAAGGAAATATAAAAATGAAAAGAAAGAATTGTTTCTCTACTCTTGCCGTAGCCGCCTTGGCTGCCATGGCAATGACCTCTTGCGACAAGTCAAAGTCGCAGGTCGACGACAAGCAGCCGGCAACAACGCAGACTGCCGCTGGCGCCACTAAGATTGCCTTCGTGGAAGTGGACAGCATAATGTCGCAGTACAAGTTCTGCAAAGACTACTCTCTCGTACTTCAGAAGAAGGGACAGAACATACAGAAAACGCTCGCTCAGAAGCAGCAAGCTCTGCAGGCTGCTGCTGCCAACTTCCAGCAGAAACTCCAGCAGAATGCCTACACGCATGAGCAGGCACAGGCAATAGAGGCGTCGCTACAAAAGCAGAACCAGGATCTCCAGGTTCTCAATCAGCGCTTGAGCGGAGAGTTCCAGGCAGAGACGGAGAAGTACAACAACGCGCTGCGCGACAGCATACAGCACTTCCTCGCTATCTACAACAAGGACAAGAAATACGGCCTGATTCTCAGCAAGGCTGGCGACAATATCCTCTACGCCGACAAGTCGCACGACATCACCAACGATGTGATTGCCGGACTCAACAAAGCTTACAAGCCGGCTCCTCCTACGGACAAGGCTGACGGCAAGAAGAAGTAAGTTAGATAATCTTAAGCAATAAGGATGCGTCCGTAACAATACGGGCGCATTTTTTGTTGTTCTCACCTAATTTATGTATGAACATCAAAAGACTACTTACGGCATTGTTGCTCGCAACCGCATTGCACGCCAATGCTGCAAGTGACGAGACATCAAAGGATAACAGCAAGGCAAGCACGGAGAAGGTGGAGAGCCGAAAGACGCGCAGGTCAATTCTTCAGGTTCTCTCGCAGCCGTTCCGTTGGATAGGGAAGAACTGGTCGGCGTACGATGAAAACTACTCCACACCTTCCTTCTATAATTGGGCCTTTCAAATGCAGAACGCCACGTCGGGCGAGTGGATCAACATGGGGTATGACGACATCAGTCTGCACATGCGCTCAAAGATAAGCAACAAGATAGGCCCTTATCTTTACTATACCTTTCTCGGCTATGGCTTCGCAATCGACCTTAATGCACTGACGGGTACGAAGCGACGCAGCGAGTTCACGCTTTCCATCAACTCCAATCTCATGAACATTGACCTGATACGTAGGCGTACAGGCGGCGACTTCATGGTGAACCATCTCGACATTGCAGGAGTAAGCAACAGCGATTTCGATCTTGACGAGCTTGCTGCCAACTATCACGTTGGCGACGACGTGCGTTACAACGTCACGGGTATCAACATCAACGTCTTCACCAACCACAAGAAATATTCCAATCCTGCAGCTTTCTCCAATGGGGCGATACAACTCCGCTCTGTCGGTTCGCCCATTGTCGGCCTCGGTTACACCCATCAGGAAATCAAGAACTCCATTTCCAACACCTTTCTCGACTACAGGGCTAAGCGTATGGGCTACGAGAAGTTTGACGGCTCAAGCGATCTTCTGCTCAAGATGCTTATCGACGAGGACGACTACGTTGATATGCCGACGGCTGCTATCCTTCAAGCTACCATCCCGTCTTACCTTTCCGTGAAGGATCTCCACCTCCAGCTTGGCTACGCACAGAACATTGTCTTCTCGCGCCGACTGCTTCTCGGACTTTCGCTCGTGGCGTCTCCGGGTATAAAATGGGTGAAGGCAGACAACCACAGTAGCTATCAATACATCTTCAGGGACGGGACGGCTACGGTGACAGACTACTGTCTGCCTTTTCTGAAAAAATACATACAGGATGGTACGCTCGTGATTAGCAATAAAAAATACCGCGACTATATTCTTAATCTCAAGCAAGTGACCCCCGATCTCTATGATATAGAAAGCAAGACGACGAGCTTCGGCACCAACCTTCATGCGCGTGCCAGCATCACGTACAACTACAATCGTTGGCGCTTTGGTGTCAATGCCAACGCGAGCGGCTATCTCTACAAGAAGAATCTCTTGCACTTCAACAACTTCTATGGAAGTGTCGTGGCGTATGCCGGCTATTGTTTCGGACGCAAGAAAGCCTATCGATATGGCGGAGATAAGCGCGAGGCTTATATTAGGGCAGCACTGACGAAGAGCGAGATTGCTGAGACGCGCGACCTTAATCCGGCAAGTAATGTTGCTCCAGCAAGTGGCGACAAAAGTGGCGTCGACTCTTTGGGCAGCGTAAAGAGTGGTGCTGTGGTTAAGCACCGCACAAAATACTTCACGGATAAGTTCGACTTCAACATTGAGGGTTGCGACCTCGTAATGGGACCCGACGGCACTTACGGATCCTATGAGATCACCGACGGCTTCGTAACTAACGCTGACGACTCCGAGGGACTGCTACGTCAAGGCACCAAGCTTGCCGTTGACGAGGATGGTACCATCATTATCCGCGCTCCGCACAACTCAGGCTATCGTGCCGCCAATTGGTGGAAGGCACGTCTGACGACGCGTCAGAATTCACGCAATCGTGATCCGGAACTTCTTCATTATGCACTCTGTGGAAAGCTTACGCTCTACGTGCGAAGCCACAATTTCGGGACGATGCGCCCCGTGCCGCTCGTCGTTGACAGTTTCTACATTAGCCACGGAAAGGTTAACAAAAGCTATTACGAGATTGGAGCAAAGCATTTCATGTCGTACTCCACAGCGAGCATTATGGGACATGTCAACGTCAACGGACGTCTGACACGTGTCTACATAGAGAGCCGTCGTGGCGGCAAGCACTTCAATCTCTATGCTGTGCCGATGCGCGCGTCTACACTGAACTGGATGGCGCACGTCAGTGACACGTGCCGCATAAGCCGTATATCAATCCCTGGCACTCATGATGCCGGATCGGCGTCGCTTAAGGAGACGACGATGGCCAGTGCGGGCCATACGCAGAACTTCCCCGTAAGCGAACAGATGGCTGATGGAATACGTGCTTTCGACTTCCGGCTGAAAAAGAACATGAAGTTCGGACACACTATTATTTGTCGCGACGGCATACATGAGACGATTCAGGACATGGCCGACTTCCTGAAGAGAAATCCCTCGGAGTTTCTTGTCGCCATCATTGGCAGCGACGAGGGAGGAAGTAACTGGCCTGCCGGAATGGCCGACTCGCTCAGCATGGAGCTTGCGCCTTACCGCGACTTGATAGTGGAGGACTTCTCTGCGGCGACCCGACTGAAGGACGTGCGAGGCAAAATATTGTTCATCAAGCGTCAGGAAGCCTGCCCCGTGGGAAAGTATTTGCCTTTCCAAGACAATACAACGTTTGTTGCCAACGGATTTCATGTGGAGGACGTCTACAAGGAGCACAAGACCTATCGCAAGATAAAAATCGTGGAGCGTCATATACGCGAGGCTTACGAGAACGACAATTCCAACCTCTGGTACATCACGTTCAACAGCATCGCATGGGATCCGCGCCATCACAAGCCTTACTATTCTGCATGGGGAGCACGCAACGTGCGAAAGCCTATGAACCGCTCTTTGCGAGAGATAATAGAACTCAAGGCTTACAGCCGTTTTGGCATGGTGTTCCTCGACTTCTACAATGATCATGGCGACCAGCCACAGCTTGTGAACTCTATCATCATGTCAAACTTCAACATCAATCAGGTGGAAGACTACATTCCTGCTCCATAAAGAAAAGAATGAGTTTTTTGCATTGATAAAAATAATTGTTCTTAAGTTGATTAGAACAATGACTCCTGCGTTCATTGAGTAAAAAGGAAAATATTGCGGGCGGTATTTTGCTTTGCCAGCAATGTTTTCCTTTTTCCTTATGTGAATTTCAATCGCCTTTATTTGTAAATTCCAAATCTTTAGTTTAACTTTGTCACAATATAACCATTATATAAAAATGGCATTGGTTGACATTCATTGGGCATACCAACGAAGCCATGCGCCTTTTTATACTTACAGGAAAAACAACAAATCAAACTTAATGAACCCTAAACAAGATGGAACAGGTTTTACATTTGTTTTCATTTTCATTAATAAATAAGGAATATGACAAAAAAGGAACTCTATAAAAATGTGCTCGACTATTTCCGCCGACTTCATCCAGAGGTGACGACGGAGCTTGAGTTTGGCAGCGTCTTCCAGCTCCTTGTGGCTGTTGTGCTCAGTGCTCAATGCACCGACAAGCGCGTCAATCAGATTACGCCAGAACTTTTCCGCAACTATCCCGATGCGCGGTCGATGGCTGAGGCTGACGAGGTGGAAGTGTATGAGTACGTGAAGAGTGTGAGCTACCCTAATGCAAAGGCGCATCACCTCGTTGAACTCGCCCGTATGCTAATGGCGGACTATGGAGGAGAGGTTCCGCACGATTTCGACAGTTTGCTTCGTCTGCCTGGAGTGGGGAGGAAAACAGCCAATGTCATGGAGGCTGTAGCCTTCGGAAAGGCTGCGATGCCGGTTGATACGCATGTGTTCCGTGTCAGTCATAGACTCGGACTCGTGCCGTGCTCTGCCAACACGCCGTTGAAAGTGGAGAAGGTTCTTACAAAGAACATCCCGCCTGACGACCTCGCTAACGCCCACCATTGGCTACTTCTCCATGGAAGATATGTCTGCACGGCGCGCAAACCCCATTGTGAAAAGTGCGAGCTTAACACTATTTGTCCTAAGCGTATCTGATGCGTTTTCGTTTTCTTAGCCACATTTGGCGAATTTTATTTTTAGCCTACACTTGATGGATTTTCATCCCTAACCTCATTGATGACGAATGATTGTCAACGGTCGCATACAGTCTTACCCATTCTTCCGCATCGGCATGATGCTTGTCGGTGGCATTCTTGTCGCCGATGCCTTGCGTAGTGTGGTGGCATCAGTTGAGTGGCAGTGGCTGTTTGTGGGTATTCTCTTTCTATCCCTTGTCGCTTGGTTTGGGCTGAAGGCTCATCCCATAGTGCAGACAACTCTGCTCTTAGCGCTACTTTTCACTGGCGGTGCCTGGAGAATGTCGTGCTATGAGGAAGGACTTGAGTGTGATTTTACGGGTGAACAGGAGGATTATGAGGCGGTGGTGGTGGCGCCGCCATTGGAGAAAGAACGTTCTTTCAAGTGCGTATTGTTTATTACGGATGGAAGAATGAGAGGGAAAAAGGTCAACGCCTACTTCCAAAAAAGCGTTGATAGGGCTGTTGGCAGCTCTGAGACGCCGTCGTTGGGACTTGCCGTAGGAGACGGAATAAAAGTTTCGTCGGTGTTTGACAATGCGGAAGATGGAGGAGCGTACAACGCAGGGCGTTTCAATTATGGACGTCAACTGCTCGTGCGAGGCATAGCTGCACGCACGTTCGTGGCTGACGGCAGTTGGAGTAGGGCGGTGGTGAACCTTGGCGGAATGTCATCATTCGGCAGACTCGCCTTGCATTTGCAAGCCTTACGCGACAGAATGTTGGTACGGCTTCGCGCCAGCGGCATTGCTCCTGAAGCCTACGCCACAATTGCTGCCGTGACGCTTGGCGACAAGTCGGCACTGACGGCAGAACTTCGCGAATCGTATTCCAAGGCAGGAGCCTCACATGTGCTTGCCTTGTCGGGCTTGCACATTGGCATCATCTACGGATTCCTTTCAATGATTTTCCTGCGCCGGCGCATTTCCATTGTCGGCACTGCCCTCATACTTGTCGCCATTTGGCTGTTTGCGATGATGGTAGGCATGGGGGCGAGTGTGGTGAGGTCGGTAGTTATGGTAACTGTATATACGCTCATAATGATGCTCAACAGCGAAAAGGCGTCCTTCAACGGACTCTTGGTGGCTGCTGTGCTGATACTCCTTTGGTCGCCGGCAGCACTGTGGGATGTTGGCTTTCAAATGTCGTTTGTGGCAGTTGCTGGCATTTTGGCGTGCAACAGTCGCGTGCTTCGTAGCCATTCCTATCGTGTGATGTTGGCTAAAGGTGGGCTTTGGCGTGCCGTTTCGTTGGTCGTTGTTTCCGTGGCGGCGCAGATTGCCGTATTGCCGCTTGTTATGTATTATTTCGGACGCGTGCCACTGCTCTTCATCATTGCCAATTTTGTGGCAATACCACTCACCACAATTATTATATATATGACATTTCTACTGTTGCTAACCTCACCTGTTGTGATTTTAGCCAATAGTCTCTCCGTCTGTTGGCAGCATGTTGCCAGCGGCTTGGGTTGGCTGACACAGGCGCAGAATAGTGCCTTGTCATGGGTGGCTTCTCTGCCTTGCGCAAGCGTCGACGGCGTTCATGTCAATATGCTTCAGCTCTTGCTCTATTATCTTTTCCTTGTCATGCTTTACTGGCTGTCGTTCTATGTGGAGAACATGTACATGTCGGCACATGGCTTCCGGCTTGTAGAGCGGCGTTATCGTGACGTGCGTTTTGAACGTCTCAAAGGAGGCTAAGCGGCAATGTAGCCAATCGGCATAAGCTAAATCTTGAAATAGTCTTGCAGTTCATTCGCCGCGCGACCTCCATGATTGTCGAGATCCTTGATGATTACGCCGTGTTCGAGGAGGGCGATGCGCGTGGAAATCTCGATGGTGTGCTGGAGATTGTGGCTCGAAACGAGGATTGTGGCCCCCGTTTCGGCGTTGTAGTCGGCAAGAATCTTCTTGAGCATGTTCTGGCTACTGGGGTCGAGGAAGTTGAATGGCTCGTCAAGGATGACGAGTTCAGGGCGGTTGAAGAGGGCGGCAATGATGCCAATTTTGTGGCGGTTGCCTGCCGAGAAGTCGCGTATGTACTTCTTCTGTCCGAGAATTTCGCCGTTCATGAGCGGTTCAAAATAAGCTGTACGTTCGGCAATATACTCTTTCGTCATTCCCGAGACGCGTCCTATGAAGTCGAAATACTCCTCTGCCGTCAGAAAGTCGATAAGGAATCCGTCGTCGATGTAAGCCCCCGTGAAAGGTTTCCAGTCCTCGCTTGTAGCCGGGTTGATACTATTGTCGGCAGTAAAGCAGTCGGGCAGAAGCTCCACTTCGCCGCTGTCCGCCTTGAGAAGGTCGAGCATAAGTCGGAAGAGAGTAGTCTTTCCGGCTCCGTTGTTGCCGACGAGTCCCAGAACATCGCCCTTGTTAATGGTGAAGTCTGGAATGTTGACGGCGGTATTGTCGCCGAATGTCTTCTTTAGATTTTTTATAGTTACAATCATATATTTTATTCCATTAGCGTTGTTTTAACTATTCTTCCCTATTTACTTTCAAGCTCCTCCTTGAGATATTTGGCTGTGTAGCTCTCTTTACACTCCGCTACTTCCTCCGGCGTGCCGGTAGCGAGCACTTCTCCTCCGCCGCGTCCGCCTTCCGGTCCCATATCTATGATGTGGTCGGCAAGTTTTATGACGTCGAGATTGTGCTCGATGACGATGACCGTGTTGCCGCGGTCGACGAGTTTCTGCAGCACTTCCATGAGGATTTTGATGTCCTCAAAGTGAAGTCCGGTTGTGGGTTCGTCGAGGATGTAGAGCGTTTTGCCCGTGTCGCGTTTGCTGAGTTCGGTTGCGAGTTTTACGCGCTGGCTCTCGCCACCCGACAGTGTAGTTGAGGGTTGTCCGAGTTTTATGTAGCCCAGTCCGACGTCCTTCATCGTCCTTATCTTCTGTAGAATGTTTGGTACGTTCTCAAAGAAGTCGACAGCCTGATTGAAGGTCATGTCGAGAACGTCGGCAATGCTCTTGCCCTTGTAGCGCACTTCAAGCGTTTCTCTGTTGTAGCGTTTGCCATGACACACCTCGCAAGGCACCATCACGTCGGGCAGGAAGTTCATCTCTATAGTCTTGTAGCCATTGCCTTTGCACGTCTCGCAGCGTCCTCCTTTCACGTTGAATGAGAAGCGTCCGGGCTTGTAGCCGCGAATTTTAGCCTCGGGGAGTCCTACGAAGAGCGACCTTATGTCGCTGAATACTCCAGTGTAGGTGGCAGGATTGGAGCGTGGTGTGCGTCCGAGTGGCGACTGGTCGACGTTTACCACTTTGTCGATGTTGTCTATCCCGTCAATGCTGTCGTAAGGCATGGGCTTTTTCAGCGAGCGGTAGAAGTGTTGTGAGAGGATAGGCTGGAGGGTTTCATTGATGAGAGTGGATTTTCCCGAACCGCTAACGCCCGTGACGACAATGAGTTTTCCCAACGGGAATGTAACGTCCACGCCCTTTAGATTATTGCCTCTTGACCCGTGGAGTACAATGGACTTACCGTTGCCCTCACGCCTGTTGGCAGGCACTTCGATGCGTCTGACGCCGTTGAGGTAGTCAGCCGTTATTGTGTGCTCTTTAAGCATCTGCTTTGGTGTGCCCTGAAATACGACCTCGCCTCCGTGCATGCCCGCTTTTGGTCCGATGTCTACGATGTAGTCGGCGTTGAGCATCATGTCGCGGTCGTGCTCTACGACGACGACGGTGTTGCCGATGTCGCGCAGTTCCTTCAGCGAGCGGATGAGCCGGTCGTTGTCGCGTTGATGAAGTCCGATGCTCGGCTCGTCGAGGATGTAGAGCACATTGACGAGTTGTGAGCCTATTTGTGTCGCAAGACGTATGCGCTGACTCTCTCCGCCAGAGAGCGAAGCCGACTGGCGGTTGAGTGAGAGATAGTCGAGTCCCACATCAAGCAGGAAGTTGACACGTGTGCGTATCTCCTTGAGAATTTCGGAAGCGATGGCTTTCTGTCGTTTGTCGAGGTGTTCGCTGACGTTTTCAAGCCATTCCTGCAGTTGCCGTAGATCCATGTCGGCAAGCTCAGAGATGTTCTTGTCCCAAAGACGATAGGAGAGAGCCTCGCGGTTGAGGCGTCTTCCGTGACACTCAGGACACTCCGCCACGGCGAGAAACTGGTCGGCCCATTTCTGTCCTGCCTGCGAGTCGTCGTTGTCCATCACTGTCCGGAGATACTTTATCACTCCGTCGAAGTTAGTGAAATAGTCACTTGACGTATGTACAAGGTCTTTGCTGATGCGCACAGTTTCAAGCGAGCCGTAGAGCACCTCTCCCAAGGTTTCCTCAGGAATCTCGCGTATAGGAGTCTTCAATGTGCAGTCGGCTTTTTCAAGAATAGAGGCTATCTGCCAGAAAATCATCTGGTTCTTGTACTTGCCCAATGGGACAATGGCACCGTCGTGTATGGAGAGTGAGTCGTCTGGGATAACCTTCTTGAGGTCAATCTCGTTCACATAGCCCAGTCCCTTACACTTCGGGCAGGCACCTTCAGGCGAGTTGAACGAGAACATATTGGGAGCAGGATCGCGATAGGAAATGCCCGACGTAGGGCACATAAGGCGTTTGGAAAAGCTCTTCGCCTCTCCGGAGTCCTTATCGAGAACCATGATGAGTCCGTCGCCCTCCTTCATGGCTGTGCTTACGGTTTTGCGGAGGCGGTCGTCGAAGCCTTCGCGCATCTGCATTTTGTCGATTACCACCTCAATGTTGTGGTTTTTGTAGCGATCGGTCTTCATGCCACTTGTAATCTCCTTAATCTCTCCGTCGATGCGCACGTAGAGATAGCCCTTGCGCCTCAGAGTTTCAAAAAGTTCACGGTAGTGACCCTTACGTTGGCGCACGAGAACAGCGAGTATGTAGATGCGCTTTCCTGCGTAGTCGGAGTTTATCATGTCTATGATTTTCTCCTCCGTGTACTTCACCATTTTCTCCCCAGTGACGTAGCTGTATGCTGTGGCAGCGCGGGCGAAGAGAAGGCGCAGGTAGTCGTAGATTTCCGTCGTTGTGCCAACTGTGGAGCGTGGATTCTTGTTTGTCGTTTTCTGTTCGATGGAGATAACTGGGCTTAGTCCGGTTATCTTGTCAACATCAGGTCGCTCCATCCCCCCGAGGAAGTTGCGCGCGTAGGCAGAGAACGTCTCAATGTAGCGGCGTTGGCCCTCTGCGTATATAGTGTCAAAGGCGAGAGAGGACTTGCCAGAGCCACTTAGTCCGGTGATGACCGTCAGCGATCCGCGCGGTATCTCTACGTCAATGTTTTTCAAGTTGTGGACGCGAGCGCCCCAGACATTTATCTTGCCTTCCATTTTTTTGAATTGTTTTCGGTTTATTCAGTAGTGTTGCTGCCCGTGTTCTCTGTGTAGCCACGCAGCAGGTTCACGTCTTTTTTGATGTTGTATTTTCTTCCGTCGGCACCCTTGGCCTTCACCAGTACGTAGTAGACGCCCTGCTTGACAGGCTTGCCGTGGAACTTGCCGTCCCATCCCTCGGCAGGATTGTCCCATTCGAAGATTTTCTGTCCCCATCGGTTGAAGATGGTGGCGTGGAACTCCACGATACTCTGATAGCCGCTTTTCGCCTTGTAGACATCGTTTATGCCGTCGTCGTTGGGTGAGAAAGCGTTGGGAAAGTCGAGCTTGCTCTCTGATATGGAGATTGTCAAGGGTGAATTTTCGTTCCAGTAGTCGCTCGTATAGGCGATGGTGTCGGTGCCGTTGACGAATGTGGCATAGAGCACGACGCGGTGGGCGCCCGCCTCGGTGAAGGTAAAGTCGGTGTCTTCTTCGTAGCGGATGAGATATGGCTGGTTAGCGCCTTCCTTCGTAAAGCGCCATTCGTAATGGGCTATGTAGGCGCCAACGTTGGCAGCGTTGGCATGAAAGTGGGCAGTAAGAGGTGCCGACCCGGAGTAGCTTGTGCCCGTTTCCTCTTCGCCTTCTGCCGTGACAAACGTGGCTTGCGGGTCAATGGTTGGCACGTCGTCGGCTAATGCCTTAATTGTTCCGCAGAGAAAAAACAGAATTATGAGTCTTGCGTATTTCATTTTCTTGTAAGTGTATGATGATGGTTGTTGCTGCAAAGTTACGCAAATTCTCGCATAAAACATTAAGCTTGTCCAGTTGATTTGTCAAGATGAGCCACAACTTATTAAAAGTTACGGAAAATTTCACTGAACGATATATTTTGTGTACTTTTGCAAATGGATAATAAAAAAACTATACAGGTATGACACGTTGTATCAGAATTGTTTTATGCTTTTTTGTAATGGCTGTTGCCTTAGTGGCATCGGCGCAGTCCGTGAAGTGGCAGGACCTCTACAAGGTGAAGAAAAAGGACACTATATATGGAATAGCACAGCGGTATGGTATCAGCATTGACGAGCTGATAGCAGCCAATCCTGATATGCAGAAATCCGACTATGTGCTCAAAAAGGGCGATCAGCTTCTCATTCCTTACCCTAAGAAAGCAGCCTCTCCCGTCTCTTCCGCTACGCAGGTTTCCCCGGCTTCTGCTTCACAGACTCGCCGTCCGGCAGCATCGGGCACGGTGAACGTAGGCGTGATGTTGCCGTTGCACAATGTGGACGGCGACGGACAACGCATGGTGGAGTACTATCGTGGTGTCCTCATGGCGTGCGACAGCCTCCGCAGCCAGGGTATCAGCACCAACGTATATGCTTGGAACGTGCCCATTGACGCCGACATCAAGCAGTTTACAACAGACGACAACGCACGCAAGTGCGACCTGATATTCGGTCCGCTCTATTCGAAGCAGGTGAAGCCGCTTGGCGACTTCTGCCGCAAGCACGACATACGGCTTGTCATTCCGTTCTCAATCAACGGGGGTGACGTGGAGACCAACGATCACATCTTCCAGGTCTACCAGTCGAATGCGCAGCTCAACGACGCTGCCGTCAAGGCATTTCTCAATCGCTTCAAGGGTTGCCATCCGATTTTCGTCGATTGCAACGACACGACGAGCCGCAAGGGCGCCTTTACCTCCGCGTTGCGTCGCCAGCTTGAAGCGCAGGGCATAGCCTACAACATCACTAATTTGAAGTCGTCCGACCAAATGTTCGCCAAGTCGTTCAGTGCCACACAGCGAAATGTCATCGTGCTCAACACAGCCCGGTCGCCGCAACTCAACTCCACGCTTGCCAAACTCGACATTCTGCGCACCTCAAATCCGGGTTTGAAAATCTCGCTGTTTGGCTATACCGAGTGGCTTATGTACACGCACGTCTACCGCGACTATTTCCATAAATACGATGCCTACATCCCCACGGCGTTTTTCTACAATCAGTTTTCCTCCAAGACGCAGGGCCTGGAGCGTAGCTATAAGCGCTGGTTTCATTCTGACATGAGGCAACATCTGCCTCGTTTGGCAATCACGGGCTACGACCAGGCGCAGTTCTTCATCCGGGGTATAAGCAAGTATCGCGACGGCTTCACTGGTTCCGCGCAGCAGAACAGCTACACGCCGCTGCAGTCGCCATTGAAGTTCAAGCGCATAAATGGAGGTGGTTTGCAGAACACAAGTTTCATGCTTGTTCACTATCGTACGGACAAAGTGATAGAGTCTATATCGTATTAAAAGATGAAAAGATAGTATCTATCTCGTATTAAGTTTAGTTTTTGACAATGCAATTAAGAAAGTACATAAACAACACGTACCGGCTCTTTCTGTGCGTGTTCATTGCCTGCACGACACCATTGTCTGTGTCGGCGCAGATAGGTAGCCATCGCAACGACCTTGCAATAGGCGTGAACGGCGGCTATGTGATGAGTTCCGTTGGCTTTACGCCGAAGGTTACGCAGAACCAGCATGGAGGAATCACGGGCGGATTGTCGCTGCGCTACACCTGCGAGAAGTATTTCAAGACCTACTGCTCCATAGCTGCTGAGGTAAACTACGCCCGAATAGGATGGAAGGAGCGCATACTCACGTCGACCGACCAGCCAGTCGTGAACAGCGCAACGGGACTTGCCGAGGCTTATCAGCGCCACCTCGATTACATACAGGTGCCTATCTTTGCCCATCTTGCATGGGGAAAGGAGAACCGTGGTGTGCAGTTCTTCTTCAAGGCAGGTCCACAGTTTGGCTTTCTTCTCGGTGAGTCGACGACGACAAACTTTGACGTTCGCCATGCCAACCTCGACGACCGCTCCAACAAGACGTGGGCGCAAGACACCATGAAGGTGGAGAACAAGTTTGACTACGGCATAGCCGCCGGACTCGGCATAGAATACTGCATTCCGAAAGTGGGCCATTTCCTTCTCGAAGGACGCTACTACTACGGACTCGGCAACATCTACGGCGACTCCAAACGCGACTATTTCGCCAAGTCAAACCATTCAAATATCGTTGTTAAACTGACGTATCTCTTCGACGTTGTGCGTACGAAGAAAGATTAATCCGTCAGGCACATGTCGAGTTGCTCGGTGATGAGCTTGCGGTCGAGTTTCTGTCCGATGAAGACGAGCTTCTGCATACGGTCGCCATACTTCTCGTCCCAGTCTTTGCGGAGTCCTTCCTCGCGGTCGAGCATCTGCTGCAATTCATCCTTGGGCATTGTGGCATACCATTGTCCGGCGTTCTTCAAGCCCATCTGCTTGCCGGCCTGCTCGAAGAGATAGCACATGTCGGGCTCTTCCTTAAACCAGCACAAACCCTTGCAGCGTATCACGTTCTTAGGCCAGAGACGTGCCACGAAGTTGTCGAAGAAGTTCATGTCGAACGGCTTGCGGCGATAGTAGACGAATGTTCCGATGCCGTACTCCTCAACCTCGCCGCCTTCATGGTCGTGATCATGGTCGTGATGATGGTGATGATGTTCATGTTCATGTTCGTGCTCATGCTCATGCTCATGGTCGTCGTCCTCTTCTTCGTCTCCGTGGTGGTGTTCAATCTCGTCAATCCAGGCAGCCGACGTGGCAACCTCGTTGAAGTTGAAGCGTCCAGTGTTGATGATTTTATCAAGGTCAACGTCTCCGTAGTTGCAGGGAATAATGTCGGCCTTAGGCTGTATGGCGTGTATAATCTCCACAAGCTTGTTGTAGTCGTCCTTGCTCACCTCCGCTGCCTTGTTGAGCAGGATGGTGTTGCAGAACTCAATTTGCTGGATGACGAGGTTCTCAAGGTCGTCCTCCTCAAGGTTTTGCTTCGTGAGAGCCTCTCCGTTTGCGAACTCGTCCTTCATGCGCAGGGCGTCGACTACGGTGACGATGCTGTCAAGACGTGGGATGCCGTTGACTACATACTGAGGGCCGAGTGTGGCGAAAGAGCAAATGGTCTGCGCAATAGGAGCAGGTTCGCAGATGCCGCTTGCCTCAATTACAATGTAGTCGAAGCGCTTCATGTTGACGATGTCGCGCAGTTGTTCTACGAGATCCATCTTCAGTGTGCAGCATATACAACCGTTCTGGAGAGCCACGAGGCTGTCATCCTTTTGATTGACAACGCCTCCTTGCTCTATGAGGTTGGCGTCTATATTAACCTCGCCTATGTCGTTGACGATAACGGCGAACTTAATGCCTTTCTCGTTGGAAAGGATTCGATTCAACAATGTTGTCTTTCCGCTGCCTAAGTAACCCGTCAGCAGCAATACAGGAATCTGTTTCATAGCTTTTGTTTCGTTTTTTATTCCTTGTTTATATGTGAAATTCTCATATTACGGAGGGCAAAATTAATAAAAATAATTTATCTGTATGCTGAAAGAAACTGAAAGAAGGTTAATTCTTTCAGCCTTATTTTAAACTTTCATGCTTGTCCGTATACATTAATATGTGTAACTTTGCACGTGCTACGGCGCAAGAAAGCACCTGCCGCACTCGAAAAAATAAAAAATAAAGGAAAATGGAAAATCTTGAAGTTATGGTGACGCTGTTCATCATTGTCGTGCTTGGTTATGTGCTGTGCAAGCTTGGGTATATGGGCGACAAGTTCGACCAAAAACTCTCTTCTATTGTCATCGACATAACCTGCCCGTCGCTCATTCTCTCGTCGGTGATGGGTCCGGAGCTGCCCGAACGCACACTCATCCTGCCACTGCTGGGCATCGGTTTTCTCACCTATTTCATCCTGCTCGTGTTCGGCTTCTGGGTGCCGCGGCTCATCACCAAGAACCGCGACAGCCAGGGAATGATAGGCTTCGCGCTGATGTTCGCCAATGTCGGGTTCATAGGCTATCCCATCGTGTCGTCAATCTTCGGTCCGAAAGCCATATTCTATGCGGCACTATTGAATATGCCCAACACCTTTTTCATATTCACCGCCGGCGTGATGCTTGTCAAGGGCGAATACAGTATCAAGAGTCTTAACCCCAAGGTGCTGTTCTCCCCGGCAATGATAGCCGCCTTTGCTGCCGCGCTCATCGTGGCACTCAATGTGCACACGCCCGATATTATAGCCCGACCCGTGACGATGGTAGGCGCCATAACCGTTCCGGCGGCACTGATGATTATCGGTTCGTCGATGGCACGCCTGCCGCTGAAGGAAATTATCGGCTCACCGGTGGTGTATGTGTCGTCGTTTCTGCGACTTGCTGTGGTGCCGCTGTCGGTGTACTTCCTATTCAAGGTGTGCGGTGTGAGCGATGTCATCAACAACATCAACACTGTCGTGATAGCCATGCCAGTGGCATCGTTCGGCACGATGTTCTGCATGAAATACGGGCGCAACCCGTCGCTGATGACCGAGATAACGTTCATCACGACCGTCGGGTCGATACTGACAATACCATTGATAACGATGTTGTTTGAATGAGAAAGAGGGTGTCATTGTGTGACACCCTCTTTCTCGTTACATACGGCTGCGCTGCGACTGTCCAGCTCCAGTGCCGCGATACTTGTTGCGTCCTACGTTGAACGCGTAGCGGATGTGGAGGTTGAAGTTGGTCTGCGCCTCGAAGTCGAAGGCGGTGGTGCGCATGGCTCCGGAGTAGTAAGTGAAGTGCTGCGTGCCAGTGTGGAAGAGATCGCTCACGTAGAACTGCACCGTCAACTGCCGCTTGAGGAACTGGCGCTGCACGGAGGCATCTGTCGTGAAGCTGCCGCGACGCAGTCGCTGGCTGCCGCTGTCGCCTGTGGTCGAGGCACGCATATAGAGCGAGAAGGTGGCAAGCTTGGTGTCGAGCGTGTTGTCGAACATGAACTTCACTATCGGACGGCGCAACAGTCCGCCGCCCACGATAGGCATATTGTACCACTGCTTGTTGAAGTCGACCTCGAACGAGGGCGACCAAATGCCTATTGTCGGCGACACTGCCACGGCAGCCATCATCGAGTTGTACGACGGCATGTTCTCCAGTCGCATGAGCGACATGCGCGGGTCGTCCTTGTAGGTCTGCATGAGCTGGTTTATCTCGTCCTTGGTGTGCGAGAACGAAGCCACGAAAGTGAGCCATTTCCACGACAGCGTATAGTTGATGTTGTGGCTCAGGCACGGCAGGAGGAAGGGGTTGCCCGACTCGTAGGTGTAGCGGTTGTCATACTGTATGCCGCTTCGCAGGTTGTGGTATGACGGGCGCGAGATGTCGTTGGCGTAGCCGAGCTGCATCTGCACGTTGCCAACCGATGCCGACATTGCCAGCGACGGGAAGAGGTTGCTGAACGTGCGGCACTGCTCGCCGACGCGCACACCATGGTCGAAGTAGTTGAAGTCGACATACTCATAGCGCAGACCAGCCCGCACATAGAGTTTGCCAATCGAGCGGCTGTAGTCGAGATAGCCCGACGCCATGTTCTCGCGTATGCGTGCCTTCTCGTCGTCGATGATGTCCTTGGGCAGCACGTTGTAGGTGCTGCGGCGCGACGAGGTGGAATACTCGCCTCCGAACGACAGTTCGCCTCCGGCAAGCGGAGTGGTGAGCACGAGTTTCGATGCCATGAGCGAGTTGTAGGTGAGCTTGTCGGTGCTGACATTGCGCAGCTCCTCAGACGAGCCAATCTCGGTGAAGCTCTCGTCGGTAAAGTCCTTGTCGGTGCCGCGAAACCAGTACCAGTCGGTATTGAAGTCGATGTTCACCTTTCCTATCTTTCCCTCGTAGTAGGCGTTCGACGCCACGGCAGTCGACTGCGACGGCGAGAAGCTCGTAGCCAATGATTTGTCCACAAACTCATTGTCGCGCATGGTCTCAGCCTCCATGGAGTAGTTGCAGTCTTGCTTGGCGTAGCGGTCGTAGGAGAGGCGTGCGCCGATGGAGTTGTTGTTGTCGATCTGGTAGCTTGCCGAGAGCATTGCCATCGGGTTGGTGTTGCGGAACTCGTTGGTCAGTCGGCTGCTCTGCCGCCACACGGCATCCTGTGTGTATGTGGTTTGAAGCATAGTCTTGTCGGCCTGGTCGTAGTGGGAGTGGTCGCCATAGAGGAAAGCATTGAATTCAAGGCGACTTGTGCGGTAGGTGAGGTTGAGTCGCTCTATCTCCGTCCAGTGTCCCTTGTCGTTGGATTTTATCTGTGTGCGCGAGTCGAAGCTGAATCCCTCGCCCACGGGTTTCTTGGTTGTTATGCGCAGCACGCTCGTGGCAGATGCCGGATAGCGTGCTCCCGGATTTCTTATCACCTCAACACTCTTCACGTCCGACGGCGACAGCTGCTGCAAGTCAGTCGTGCTGCGCTCGCGGTTGTTGATATATATAAGAGGTGTGCCGCGTCCGAACACCTCAATAGCCCCGTCCTTCGCCGAGACAGTAGGTATGCGGTCGAGCAGCTGGTTCATGTCCATCGTCTTCTCAAGCACACTGCCGGCAACAATTGTTGTCATGCCCTCGCCCTTGAGCATGGTCTTTGGTAGTCGCGACTTGATGGTGACGCCCTTGAGGAAATACTTCTCAGGCGTGAGCTTCACTGTGCCAATGTTGCCCACGCGCACACGCTTGGTGAGCGTCTTGTAGCCCACGCTTGTGATCTTCATTATCACCTCGCCCTGCTTGCACGGAATGACGAAGTTGCCGTTCTCGTTGGTCACGCCGCCGTTGATGAACGCTGAGTCATTCGGCGCGAGCAGCGTCACGTTGGCGTAGGACATTGGCTGGCGGCTGGTGTCGACCACGCGGCCAATCATGCGCGTCGCCTCCTTCTGCGTACACTCCACGAAGATGAGGCTGTCGTTTACCGTCATGCGGATGGGATAAAAACCGATGGCGGTCTTTATGGCATCGGGCACGGAGGCGGCAGTTATCTGCTTGCTGACCGTAAAGTCCTCAAGCTCGTTGTAGATGAAGCTCAGCTTGTAGCGCGATGTCGACTTGCCGAGGTCGATGAGCACGTCGGAGAATGAGCGGTTGCGGTAGTTGCGCGTCACACGCTGTGCCGGGGCTTGTATGGAGAGGATGAGCAGCAGTGTGAGGAGGATGCACATCCGTATTCTTTTATATATATTCATAGTTTCTATTCTTTAAATATAACTGGGAGAGGAGGCGCCCTCGCCCCCGATAAATAACTGGGAGAGGAGGCGCCCTCGCCCCCGATAAATAACTGGGAGAGGAGGCGC
>ERZ808240.447-NODE-447-length-54517-cov-17.695384_pt1 | contig 54517 bp, 47 predicted proteins | sample MGYA00521084_ERZ808240 | MGnify/ENA primary metagenome ERZ808240 (study PRJEB31516, sample SAMN03275571) | gut metagenome | biome: mammalia-associated habitat; material: feces | host: Papio cynocephalus | place: Kenya | collected 2012-08-06 ...
AAAAAAAGAGAAAGGCGGGGGGGGGCGGGGGGGGGGGGGGGCGGCGCCCCCCCCCCCCCCGCCGCTCAGTTATCCGGCTTTAAATCTTTGTTTTTTTGACCGCGCTTTCCGCCGGGCATTTTGAAAGTTCTCAAAATGCTGCTGCCGAAATATTTCTATGCCGCCTGCTCCAGCACGCCCGCCGAAGCGAGCATATCCTGTATGCTCACGCCGTAGCCGCGCGTAGGGTCGTTGACGAACACATGCGTCACCGCGCCCACGAGCCGTCCGCCCTGCAATATGGGGCTGCCTGACATGCCCTGCACTATACCGCCCGTCTGTGCGCACAGCGCCTGATCCACAACGGTCAGCATGACGTGCTCTCCCTCCGCGTCGCGGTAGATGCGGTTGATCTCGACCTTGTATTCACGCGGCTGGCTGCCGCTGACGGTGGAGACGATGGTCGCAGGTCCGGTTTTGATGGCGCCGGTCTCCGTCGTGCGCCCGCCGAAGGCGGTGTACGCCTTGCCGAAGATGCCGTGGGCGGTGTTGCCCTCGATGCTGCCCAGCACGCGCTGCGTGTCCGCGCAGCCGTTAAGCTCGCCCGGCGCGCCGGGTGCGCCGCGTGTGACGCTGACGATCTCCGCATCCGTTATGCTGCCCTCGCTGATCGGCATTTTCGTGCCGGTGTCCGCGTCGCTTATGCTGTGCCCCAGTGCACCGTAGACCCCCGTCGCCGGGTCGCAGAATGTGAGCGTGCCGATGCCGGACACGCCGTCTCTCAGCCACATCCCCATCATCCACTGCCCCTCGGCGTTCTGCACCGGCTGCACCGTGACGCGCAGTGTCTTCCCGCCGCGCTGCACGGTAAGCTCCGCGCCCGCGCCGTTGAGCGCGCCCACGGCGTCGATAAGACCGGACGCCGTGTTGACCTCCTCGCCGTTTATCTTTTCTATAACGTCGCCCTTTTTCATGCCCGCGCTCTGCGCCGGGCTTTTCGCGCCGTCCGCCGTTTCCACCTGCGTGAGTCCCGCGACGATAACGCCCTTCGTGCCCACCTGTATGCCCACTGCCTGTCCGCCGACCACAAGCTCCTGCGCCGACGCGGACGCGCCCAGTGCAGAGCACATGCAAAGGCAGAACAGCGTGGCGATCATTGCTTTTTTCATGTATAAATATCCTCCCCGCCGCAAATTCTTTTTCTGTTTTTGCTGCCTTAATTCTGTTTTTGCTGCCTTAATAGAGTATATGTCGATCGGGGAAAAATAAAGGAGGGTATTTATACTATAAATTGAAAAATTGTTTTTTGCCGCCCTTTTTACCGCAGCGAGCCGAGATACCCCTCAAGGATGAGGCTCGCGGCGACGGCGTCCACCGTGCGGCGGTGGGTACGCTCCTTTTTGCCCGCGGCATGGAGGATCGCGTGCGCCTCGATGCTCGAGCGCCGCTCGTCCCAGAGCGTCACTGGTATGTCACAGCGCTCGCTCAAAAGCCCTGCAAGCCGGCGGCTCAGCTCGGCGCGCGGACCCTCGCTGCCGTCCATGTTGCGCGGGAGACCGAGCACGAAGCGCTCCACCCCGCGCACTTTTGCCTCGTCGCAGATGCGCTGCGCCGCGCGTTCCATGTTCCATTCCTGTATCGTCCACGCCTCGCCGCAGATAAGCCCCGTCGGGTCGGACACCGCCAGTCCCGTGCGCGCATCGCCGTAGTCTATCGCCATTATACGCATAATATGGCTCTCCCTCCCTTTCACTTCAGCCCGAAGCAGCCTCTGATCTCGCCCGCCATATACAGCGAGCCGACGGCGCACACGACGCCGTCCTCCCCCGCCGCATCCTGCGCCGCGCCGACGCCTTCGCGTATCGAGGCGCAAACGCTCACGGGCTTTCCAAAGCGCTTCAGGCACTCGCCCAGCTTCTCCGCCGGGAGGGCGCGCGGGCTGTCGGGCGTGACGCAGACATATTCGTCCGCCGCAGCGTTGAGTATCTCCGTCATTTTCATGTAGTCCTTGTCCGCCAGCACGCCCATGAGCAGCACATGCCGCCTGCCCGGGAAGTATGCGCGGAGGTTGCCCGCCACGGTCTGGGCGCACTGCGGGTTATGCCCGCCGTCTACCACAAAATACGGGTCGTCCGCCACGATCTCAAACCGCGCCGGCCACGCGACGGCGTACAGACCGTGCTCCACATCGCTCTGGTCCAGCCTCCAGCCGCGTGCTCTGAGCACCTGCACCGTCTCTATGACCACGGCGGCGTTTCTGCGCTGATGCGCGCCGAGCAGCGGCAGGGCGTAAGCGTCGCCCTTATACGTGAACACCTGTCCGTCAAGGCTGTCGAATTCGCTCACAATTTGCGAAAAGTCCGCAATGTGCAGCGCCGCGCCCTGCTTTTCGCATTCCGCGCGGATAACCGCCGTCACGCTTTCGCTCTGTTCGTAGAGCACCGCATCGCACCCGGGCTTTATTATGCCCGCCTTTTCCCACGCTATCTTTTCCACGGTGCCGCCGAGCACCGCCGTGTGGTCAAGCCCGATGTTCATTATCACCGCCGCCTCTGGCGCGGCTATCACGTTCGTCGCGTCATACCGCCCGCCGAGTCCGACCTCCAGCACCACGACGTCGCACTTCTCCTCCGCAAACCACAAAAGCGCCGCCGCGGTCATAAGCTCAAACTCCGTGGGGTGCTCGTCCATAGCGTCCGCCAGCGGGCGCACGCGCGAGACGACGCCGGCGAGCGCGTCGTCGTCTATCTCCCTGCCGTTGATGCGCATGCGCTCGTTGAAGCGCGCAAGGTAGGGCGATGTGAAAAGTCCGGTTTTGTATCCGGCGGCGCGCAGCACGGAGGCAAGCATCGCCGAGGCGCTGCCCTTGCCGTTTGTTCCCGCGACGTGCACGAATTTCAGACCGTTCTGCACGTCGCCCAGGCGGTGCATCAGCTCGCCGATGCGCTCAAGCCCCGGCTTCGAGCCGAACCACGCCACGCCGTTTATATATTCCAACGCTTCCTTATAGTCCATAGTACATCCCCAATATGATTTCTTTTGCGAACTGACTATATCACTAATGCGCCGCGGGCGCAAGCAAAGCCTTGTATTTTCAACAAATTTCAGCGAAAAAAGTTGTTGACGCAGAGTGTGCGCTGTGATATATTATGTATTACCTGTCGACCGAGAGGTCTATTTTTGCGCGCGTTTTTGCGCGGACAGGGAGGCAATGCCGGCGCGCCCGGGTAATCGGACAAGCCGGTAAATAAAATAGGAGGTGCCGAAAAAATGGCTGCTGACGCAAGGATCAAGATCACCCTTAGATGCGAAGAATGCAAGCAGAGAAACTACAACACGGTCAAGAACAAGAAGAACACCACCGACCGTTTGGAGCGCAACAAGTATTGCCCCTTCTGCAGAAAGCACACCAAGCACGTGGAAACAAAGTAAAGTCTGAAAGGATGCGTGAAAATGGCTGAAGAAAAGAAGACGAACTCCGCTCCTGCAAAGCCTGTCACCGCCGTCAAGAAGGACGATACCAAGCCCGGCTTCTTCAAGAGGATCGGCAAGTGGTTCCGCGAGATGAAAAGCGAGCTGAAAAAGGTCATATGGCCCACGCCGAAGACTCTTCTCAACAACGTGCTCGTCTCCGTCGTGATGATGGTGGCTTCCGCAATAGTTATCTGGGGCTTTGACGAGCTGGCGCAGATGCTCGTCAGGGCGCTGTTTACACTGGCGGGTTAAAGACATGGCCGAAGAAGCAAAATGGTACGTAGTGCATACGTACTCCGGTTATGAAAACGCAGTGGCAGCCGCGGTTATGAAGGCGGCTGAAAACCGCAGAATGACAGACCTGATCAGAGAGGTCAGCATTCCCCTCGAGACCGTCACGGAGATCACGGACGGCAAGGAGAAAACCGTCGAGCGCAAGGTCTTCCCCGGCTACGTGCTGGTGAAGATGATCCTCACGGACGAAAGCTGGCATCTGATCCACAATGTCCGCGGTGCAACGGGCTTCGTCGGCTCGGACGGCAAGGCCATCCCCCTGACGGAGCAGGAAATTTACGATCTGGGTGTCGAACACAAGGAGATCGTCGTGGGCTATGAGCTTGGCGACGAGGTCAGGGTAAACGACGGTCCTCTGGCCGGCTTCAACGGCATCGTGGAGGAGCTCGAGCCCGAAAAGAACAGGGTTCGTGTGGTCGTCTCCATGTTCGGCAGGGAGACTCCGGTGGATCTGGAGCTCGATCAGGTCGATGCAATCAAAGAATAATAAGAAAGAGGTGCTGTAAATGGCACAGAAAGTAGTAGGATACGTTAGATTCCAGGTTCCTGCCGGCAAGGCGACTCCGGCGCCCCCCGTCGGACCGGCTCTCGGTCAGTACGGCGTTAACATCGGTCAGTTCACAAAGGACTTCAACGAGCGCACCAAAAACGACATGGGCATGATGATCCCCGTCGTCATCACCGTGTACTCCGACCGCAGCTTCACCTTCATCACCAAGACTCCTCCTGCCGCACTGCTCATCAAGAAGGCCTGCGGCATTGAGACCGCTTCCGGCGTTCCCCAGAGAGACAAGGTCGCGACCATCAGCAAGGAAGACGTCCGCAAGATCGCCGAGCAGAAAATGCCCGACCTCAACTGCACCGACATCGAGTCCGCAATGAGCATGATCGCGGGCACGTGCCGCTCCATGGGCGTCATCGTCGGCGACTGAGCCGGCAGCAGGGCATGAATGCCTGACGTGGGAGGATTTATCCATCCGACTCAACCACATTTTTAGGAGGAAAACAAAGTGTTCAGAAGTAAAAATTATAAAGAGAGCTCCAAGCTCATAGATAAACAGGCACTCTACGATCCCATGGAAGCGCTCACCCTCGTCTGCAACGCCAGCAAGGCAAAGTTTGACGAGACCGTTGAGCTGCACGTCAAGCTCGGCGTTGACGGCCGTCACGCCGACCAGCAGGTCCGCGGCGCTATCGTTCTCCCCAACGGCACCGGCAAGTCCGTGCGCGTGCTGTGCTTCTGCAAGCCCGAGCGCGTTGAGGAAGCCATGGAGGCCGGCGCAGACTATGCCGGCGGCATGGAGCTTGTTGAGAGGATCCAGAAAGAGAACTGGTTTGAGTTTGACACCGTTATCGCCAGCCCCGACATGATGGGCATCGTCGGCCGTCTCGGTAAGACCCTCGGTCCCAAGGGGCTGATGCCGTCCCCGAAGGCGGGCACCGTCACCCCCAACATCAAGCAGGCCATCAACGAGGCGAAAGCCGGTAAGGTCGAGTACCGTCTGGACAAGACCAACATCATCCACTGCCCCATCGGCAAGGTCAGCTTCGGCGCGCAGAAGCTTTATGAGAACTACGCCGCTCTCATCGGCGCCATCATCAAGGCAAAGCCCGCGTCCGCAAAGGGTCAGTACATCAAGTCCTGCGTCACCGCCTCCACCATGGGTCCCGGCGTGAAGATCAACGCCCAGAAGCAGCTGTGAGCTGATATACGCAGACTTCATAAACGCCATAAAACCGCCTCGAATTCGAGGCGGTTTTCCGTTTACCTTTCATTTCCCCATAATTACTTCACATTCTTGCAATGGACATTTTGCGCGGTGTATTGTATAATATCTGGTACACTGGAATTAAGGAGTGTTTACCATGAAAAACAAGCTTGTTGCTGTTCTCTTTATAGTCGTGTTTGTGCTGCTCGTGGCGGTGATATTCTCGCTTCTCAACGACGGGCAGGACACCACCAGCATCGACGATGTGCGTCTTGACGCGAAGGAGACGCAGTCTACCGTCGTCACCTCCGTGCCGACGTTCGCGCCCGCGGAGGCGACCGCAGAGCCTACGCTCCTCCCCCTGCCGATGGAAACGCCCGCACCCACGCCCATCCCCACGCCCACGCCTGCACCCACGCCCACGCCCGTTCCTGCCGGAACGGAGCTTGGCAGCGGCAGCTTTGAATCCGCCTCCCCGGTGCAGGGGCTTAATATCGTGGCGGACTGGTCGGCAAAGTCCGTGGACGACAGCACCGTCGCCGTCACCGTCACCGTCAGCACCATGTCATACAGCCTGCACCTTGAGCCGGCGCGTTCGCTGAACATCGCGCTCAACGGGGAGTATGCCACGCTCGATGTCGGCGCGATCACCTATGACGGCAACACCATGGCGAAAAACGAGCTGGCGTCCAAAACGTTCAATGTCGATCTGCCCGTGGGCAGCTCGAATTCCTACACGCTCTCGGTGGAGTGGCACTTCGGCGGCGCATATATGAACACGCCCATCGACGTGCTCGAGTGCGGCGGCAGCATCAGCCTTGTGAGATAAGCATGCTGCCGCAGAGAGATATAGATGGGATCGTCGCGCTGCTGCTGGCAGAGTATCCGCAGGCGGGGTGCACGCTCGACTGGGGCAAGGACTATGAGCTTTTGTTCTCTGTGCGCCTTGCCGCGCAGTGTACGGACGAGCGCGTGAACAAGATCACTCCCGCCCTCTTCAAACGCTTCCCGACGCTGGAGGCGTTTGCCTCGGCGCGGGTGGAGGATGTGGAGGAATACGTGCGCTCCTGCGGGTTTTACCACGCAAAGGCGCGGGACATCGTCGCGTGCGCGCAGATCCTCCTTGAAAAATACGGCGGGAAGCTGCCGCACACGATGGAGGAGCTGACCGCGCTGCCCGGCGTCGGGCGCAAGACCGCAAACCTCATACTGGGCGACGTTTTTCACGTCCCCGGCGCAACCGTTGTGGACACGCACTGCATCCGTCTGACAAACCGCCTCGGCATAGTTGACGGCGTCAAGGACCCCGTGAGGATCGAAGCCGTGCTGCGCAGAGTGATAGATCCGGAGAAGTCCTCCGCCTTCTGTCACGCGCTGGTGCTGCACGGACGCGCCGTGTGCACCGCGCGCCGCCCCCGGTGCGAAAGCTGCTGCGTGCGGCATCTGTGCCGCAGTTTTTCAGGATAAGGAGCAAGGAGAGACATATGCCTAATACTCCCGCGAGGGCGCGCGAGATCAACCCCGATCTCATACGCTGCATTGCCCTCTTTTTCGTCATGGGCGTGCATTTTTACACCCACTGCGATATATATAACGCCGGGTTCACCGGGATAGGCGCAGTAGTTTCGGAATTTGCGCGCACGTCGTTCACGCCGGCGCTTGCGCTTTTCCTGATGCTGTCGGGCTACTTTCAGCGCGGGCGAAAGCTGAGCGCGCGCTATTATCTCGGGATACTCCGCCTTCTGGAGATGTACCTCATCTGCGCCGTGCTCGACCTGCTGTATTCGCACTTCTGGCTTGGCACGGAGCTGACGGTGCGCAGCTTCTTTGGCTCTATCGTCAACTTCACGGCGTCGGAGTACAGCTGGTACATTCTGCTCTACGGCGGGCTTTTTCTGCTGATTCCGTTTCTCAACCTCATGTATTCCTCCCTCTCCTGCCGCGGGCACAAGCGCATACTTGTTTTCAGCGTCGCCGCGCTCTCGTGCCTGCCGTTCTCGGCGCTCAACGCCTTTGTCAGCCTCTGCCCCTACTGGTGGCAGCGCATCTGGCCGGTAATGTTCTACCTTATGGGCGCGTACATCGGCGAATACCGCCCGCAGCCGGGCAAAAAAAAATGCGGGCTGTGGCTGCTCGCAGCGTGGTGCGTGTTCTCGCTGTATAACTTTTTTGTCTATTCGCCCGCATCGCCCGTCTCGCTGCCGTATACGCAGGCTTTTCTATATGCGCATGAGAGCCTGCAAAACGCGGTTTTATCGCCGCTGCTCTTCCTCTTTGTGCTGAATCTCGACCTGTCGCGCTGCCCGGCATGGCTGGCACGGCTGACGGAGGCGGTTTCGAAGTATTCCTACGGCGCGTTCCTTTTCTCGTCCATTACTGACTCGTTCATCTACGGATGGCTGTCGGCGCTCGTGCCGGAGGCGGCGCGGCGGCTTATCCTCTTCCCGCTCGCCCTGCCGGTGAGCTACGCTCTGGCAGTGTCGCTGTCCGCCGCGGCGGACAGGCTCGTCAATGTGATCGACCGGGTGATTCGCCCGGCGGTCGAAAAGCTCGTCACATGGGCGTACCGTTCTCTCGCCCCGGACGCGGCGGAATAAAGAAATAATATGATACTGCAGAAGGTGCACGGTCGCTCGACCGTGCACCTGTTTTCTTTATTTTCCGGCATTTTCCGCCGCGCAGTCAGGGGATCCTCACCTTATAGCCGGGAGGGAGCGTCGCGCGCGGAGCGGGAGGAAAAATTTTTTCACCGCAGCACGACGTTCTCTTCTCCCAGCATTTCCTTCAGCTCGTCAATGAGCGCATCATGGATGAGGCAGTTGGCGGTGAGCTTTTTCTTCTCCCGCTCGCAGTAGATGACAAGCTGCTGCGTGCCGGGGAACATCTCAAGTATCAGCTCTATGCGCTTTATGCGCGCATCGTCCTCCGAGGGCAGCTTCACCCAGAGCTTTTGCCCCGCATGACCGCCCGATGTTCTCCGCGCGCCGTTCGCCTTCGCGCTCTCCGCTGCGGAGCGCACTGCGTCCGCGTCCGATATGGGGCGGATGGTGTCCACCATGAGCTGCGGCTCCTTCTCGTCGCGCACGGAGATGCGCCCCTTGACGATGAGCGCGGCGTTGTCCTGTATGAATTCGCCGCTGCGGTCAAGCACGCGCTGGAACGCGATAAGCTCCATCGTGCCTGTGTCGTCCTCAAGCGTTATATAGCTCATGAGCGAGCGGTTTTTTGTCGGGCGGGTCTTCACTCCAGCGACAACGCCCGCCACGGTGATGTACTGCCCGTCGGAATAGCTTTTGGGTCCTTCGTCCCCGGCAAAGTCCGCCATCACCGCGCCAATGGGCGACGCGCCTATTTTGCGCACCGCATCGCGGTATTCGTCCATGGGATGCCCTGTGAGATAAAGCCCGGTCGTCTCCTTCTCCATCGCCATTTTCTCGCGCGCGGAAAATTCCTCGATATCCGGGATGGGTATGGTGACGGGGCGCGCCGCGTCCTCACCCTCGTCTGCGCCGAAAAGATCCATCTGCCCGGAGATATTGTCCCGCTCCGCCTGAGCGATGCTGTCGATGACCGCGTCCGCGATCTGCATGAGCGCGCGGCGCTTATAGCCCAGCGAATCGAACGCCCCCGCCTTTATGAGGTTTTCGACCGCACGGCGGTTGAGCTCCTTACCGGACATGCGCCGGCAGAAGTCCTCAAAGCTCTCGAAAAGCCCGCCGCGCTCGCGCTCGGCGACGAGGGCGTTTATCGCGCCCCAGCCGATGCCCTTTATCGCCACAAGACCGTAGCGCAGGTTCTCCCCCGAGACGGTGAAGTTCGCGCCGGACTCGTTCACATCGGGCGGCAGCAGCTTTATGCCGATCTCCCGGCATTCGGCGATATATTCGGCGACCTTGGGGCTGTTGTCGAGCACGGAGGTCAAAAGCGCCGCCATGTACTGCTGGGGGTAGTGACGTTTCATGTACGCGGTGCGGTAGGCGACGATGGCGTAGCACACCGCGTGCGCTTTGTTGAAGGCATAGCTTGCAAAGTCGAGTATCTCGTCATATATGCTGTTTGCCACGCTCTCGCTCACGCCGTTTGCCAGCGCGCCCGGAATGCCGCGGCTTGGATCGCCGTGGATAAAGGCGACGCGCTCGGCATCGATGACCTTGTGCTTTTTTTTGGACATTGCGCGGCGGATCATGTCCGCCTGACCGAGCGAGAAGCCCGCAAGGCGGCGGAATATCTCGATGACCTGCTCCTGATAGACGATGCACCCGTAGGTGACGGAGAGGATGGGGCGGAGAAGCTCATGCTTGTAGCTTGCCTTCTCCGGGTGGGCGGAGCATTCGAGAAAGCGGGGGATGCTGTCCATAGGACCCGGGCGGTAGAGCGCGATGAGGGCGGTGATGTCCTCAATGCTTTTTGGCTTCAGCCCCACGCACACGCCCGTCATACCCGTGCTTTCAAGCTGGAACACGCCGCTCGTGCGCCCCTGGGCGAGCATCTCATACGTCGCCGCGTCGTCCTCGGGCGCGTCTTCTATTTTGAAGCCCGGCTCCTTTTCCTGCACGAGCCTGACCGCATCGTCAAGCACCGTGAGGTTTCTCAGGGCGAGAAAATCCATCTTCAGCAGCCCCAGCTCCTCCAGCGTCGTCATGGGGTACTGGCACACGACGGATTCGTCGTTCTTCGCCAGCGGCACGTATTCATACACCGGCTTTTCCGTTATCACAACGCCGGCGGCATGGGTGGAGGCGTGGCGCGGCATGCCCTCGAGAGCACGCGCCGTGTCGATAAGGCGGCGAAGGGTGTCGTCGCTCTCGTACATTTCGCGAAGTGGCTTTGAAAGCCTGATCGCCTCGTCGAGCGTCATATTCAGCGCGCCCGGACCGGAGGGTATCTGCTTTGCCACAGCGTCCGTGTCCGCATAGCTGACGGAGAGGGCGCGCCCCGCGTCGCGCACGGCGTTTCGCGCCGCCATCGTGCCGAATGTGACGATCTGTGCGACGTGATCCTCGCCGTAGACGCGCTTGACGTAGTCTATGACCTCGCTGCGGCGGTTGACGCAGAAGTCCACGTCTATATCCGGCATGGAGACGCGCTCGGGGTTGAGAAAGCGTTCAAAAAAGAGGCTGTATTTTATGGGATCGACGTCCGTGATGTGCAGGCAGTAGGACACGACGCTGCCCGCCGCGCTGCCGCGCCCCGGACCGACGGGGATCCCGTTTCGTTTGGCATAGCCGATGAAGTCCGAGACGATGAGAAAATAGTCCACAAACCCCATTTTTTCTATCATCTCCAGCTCATAGTCGAGCTGGGCGTGCACCTCGGGGCTGTTGGGGTAGCGCTCGGCAAAGCCTTTTTCGCAGAGCTTGCGGAGATAGGCGCTGCTGTCCGTCTCCCCCTCGGGGAGCCTGAAGCGCGGAAGGTAATAGTGCCCGAAGCGGAAGTCGAAATTGCAGCGCTCGGCAATGTCGGCGGTGTTGTCCGCCGCCTCCTGCCAGTCCGGGAAGAGCGCGCGCATCTCCTCCTCGCTCTTGAGATACAGCTCCTGCGATTCAAAGCGCATGCGGTTGGGGTCGTCAACGGTCTTGCCCATCTGTATGCACATCAAAACGTCCTGATAATATGCGTCCTGCTTTTCTATATAGTGCGCGTCGTTTGTGACGACAAGGGGAATGCCCGTGTCCTTATGGAGCGCGATAAGCTCCGCCGCGGCACGCTTTTCGTCGCGTATGCCGTGATCCTGTATCTCAAGGAAGAAATTCCTCTCGCCGAAAAGCTCGTTCAGCTCCAGCGCGCGCGCCTTTGCCCCGGCATAATCGCCGTGTAGGAGCTTCTGCGGTATCTCCCCCGCGAGGCAGCCCGACAGGCAGATCAGTCCCTCGGCATGCTCGTGCAGCAGCGCCCAGTCTATGCGGGGCTTTGTGTAAAACCCCTCGGTGAACGCCGCGGAGACGAGATAGCAGAGGTTGCGGTAGCCCGTCTCGTTTCTGCACAGGAGGATAAGGTGGGAATAATCGCTGTCGAGCATATGGTCGCGGTCGGTCATGCCGCGCGGGGCGACATATACCTCGCACCCGATTATCGGCTTTATCCCCGCTTCCCTGCACGCCTTGTAAAACGCGACCGCGCCGTACATCACGCCGTGATCGGTCACGGCGAGGGCGGTCTGTCCCAGCTCCGCCGCTTTTTTTGCGATTTTATCTATACGGCACGCGCCGTCGAGCAGTGAATACTCCGTATGCACGTGAAGATGTACAAAGCTCATCTGTGGTCTTGCTCCTGTGGTATATATACTCTATTCCTCTTCCGCGTCCGGGACGAGGCTCATTATCTTCCTGAACCTGTGGCTCAGGCAGCTTTTTGTCACTGGCGGATTCGACAGCTGCGCGAGATCGGCAAGGCTCGCCGCGGGGTTTGTTATCCGCAGCAGCGCCGCGTCGCGCAGAGGCTCCGGCAGCGCGTCCAGCCCGTATTCGCGCGCGATGCGCCGTATTGCGCGAAGCTGCGCCTCCGCGGCGAGGACGGTTTTGTCCGTGTTTGCCGAGTCGCAGTTGATCTGCCGGGTTATGGTGTTGCGCATTTCCTTGTCAACCTTCGCGGTCATCACCTTCATTGCGGTGGAGGGCGCGCCTATCGTGGTGAAAAAATCCGCTATCGCGTCCGCCTGCTTGAAGTACAAAAGCGAGTTGCCGCTGCGCTCGGTCTCCCTGGGGGCAAAGTCCATGTCCAGCAGCATGGAGTATACCTCGCGGCTGACGCTGCGATGCGGCGTGGCAAGCTCAAGATGGTAGCGCTTGTCCGGGTCCGTGACGCTGCCGCCCGCGAGAAATGCCCCGCGCACAAATGCCGCGCGGCAGCAGTCCTCCTCCAGCACGCCGTAATTGACATGGTGGGTGAGCAAGGTGTCGATATCCGCGCCGTAGCAGTCGAGTATTTTTTCTATCTTGTCGCGCGATGTGACGGTGAACGTCTTTTTCCCTGCCGCGCCCTCGGGCGGCACGGTGTCGAACGCTGTCGAAAAGGCGCGGCGGAAAAGCCGCGGCAGGCGCGCCGAGAAAGCGTCGCTCGCCGTGATCACACGTATCTCGCCGGGCGAGAACGTGTTGCAGTACATCAGAACGCCGTAGCACTCCGCCACGGCGTCGCACCGGCGGTCTATCTTCTGCTGGCAAAGCTCCGCCTTGGCTTCGGATGAAAATGACATAGCTATTTCTCCACGTCGCGGTTTATGTTCACGGAGTTTATCCCCCTGGCGGTGAGATAGTCGTTGAGCGCGGAGGCGATGGCGACGGATCTGTGCCGTCCGCCGGTGCACCCGATGGCGACCGTCAGCGACAGCTTTCCCTCCTCGATATATAGCGGAAGGAGAAAATCTATAAGCTCCTCTAGCTTCTGCATGAAGGTGCGCGTCTGCTGATAACCGAACACAAACTCAAAGACGGGTCTGTCCAGCCCGCACAGCGGGCGCAGATCGTCCACATAGTAGGGGTTTGGCAGAAAACGCGCGTCGAAGACAAGATCCGCATCCATCGGCAGCCCGTGCTTATAGCCAAAGCTCATCACCGTCACGTCGATCTCGCGCTTGCGCCCCGCCCCGGCGAAGAGGGAGAAGAGACGGTTTTGCAGCATGCCCAGCGTGAGCGAGGAACTGTTGACGATAAAGTCCGCCCGTTCGCGCACCGGGGCGAGCAGCGCCTGCTCCTTTTTGATGGCTTCCTCCACGCTCATGCCGCGCGTCTGAAGCGGGTGGCGGCGGCGGGATTCCTTATAGCGCTTTACAAGCGTCGCCTCGTCCGCGTCCATATAGAGGATGCGGCAGGTGCAGTCCATATCCTTGAGCTGGTCAAGCGTTTTCAGAAGCTCGTCGAAGCCGTCCTTCTCGCGCACGTCGGTGACAAGGGCGACGCGCTCATAGCGCCCCTTTGTCGCCATGCACAGCTCCGCAAAGCGCGGCATGAGCGCCACGGGCATGTTGTCCACGCAGTAATAGTCCAGATCCTCCAGCACGTCCGCCGCGCGGCTCTTTCCCGCGCCGGACAGCCCCGTGATTATAAGAAATTCCATTTATTTGTCCTCTTGCTGTGCATCGTCCGGCATTGCGATAACACCGGTATCGACGAATCTGTTGCGCGGCACCTGCGGTCCGCGATCCTCAAGCTTATAGTCCGGCGGATAGAGTATTATCTCCGGCTCCAAAAGCACACCGGAATGTGCATACACGCGCCGGCGCACCTCTTTCAAAAGCTCGTGCACATCTCTGGCGGTGGCGCTGCCGGTGTTGACAACAAAGCCCGCGTGCTTCTCGCTGACCTGCGCGCCGCCCACCGCGAAGCCCTTCAGCCCCGCCTCGTCGATAAGCGCGGCGGCGTAGCGCCCCTCGGGGCGCTTGAAGGCGCTGCCCGCAGAGGGGAGATCGAGCGGCTGCTTTTCGCGGCGGCGCTCGTTCAGCTCGCGCATTTTTGCGGCGATCTCGTTCTTATCCCCCGGCACAAGGCGGAACACCGCGCTTATTATGACGTTGCCGGGAACTTTTTTGAAAAAGCTGCCGCGGTATTCAAAGCCGCATTTCTCCGCCGGGATCTCATAAAGCCGCTGCTCGGGCAGATAGTAGCACACGACGCTCTCCACCGTGTCCTTCATCTCCCCGCCGTATGCCCCCGCGTTCATCATCAGCGCGCCGCCTACCGTGCCCGGGATGCCCGAGGCAAATTCCAGCCCTGCAAGGGCGTTCTGCTGGGCAAAGGCGGCAAGGCGGCTGAGCGGCACGCCCGCCTCGGCGTATATCGCTCCGTCCGGCAGCAAAAACATTTTCGTCAGCTTTTCGGTGCTGACTGCAAAAACGTCCGGCATACCCTCGTCCGGGAAGACGGTGTTCGTGCAGTTGCCGAGCATGAGCGGGGCAAGCTCGTGCTCCTTGAGGATGCAGCAGAGCTTCGCAAGGCTCGACACGTCGCCGGGGGAGGCGAGCGCGCGTATCGCGCCGCCCACGCGCATGGAGGAATGCGCGCTCATGGGCTCGTTCTCGAGTATTTTCATGCCCGGGAATGTTTTTTTTATCTCAACTATCGCGTTTTCAAGCTTCTCCATACGGTTTATCGCTCCTTTACAGCGTTCCCGCGTCTATCGCGGCGTCATGCGCGGCGGCAAGCGTCTCCGCGGCGTTGTAGCCCATCTTCTTCTGGCGGTTGTTCATCGCGGCAAGCTCCACAATGACGGCGAGATTGCGCCCGGGGCGCACCGGTATGGTCACGAGCGGGAGGCTAACGCCGAGTATCTCCTCCTTTTCATCGATGAGACCGAGCCTGTCATAGGCTTTCCCCTCGACCCACGGCTCCATGCGCACGACAAGGTCGATGCCGCCCTCCGGCTTCACCGCGCCCACGCCGTAGATATGGCGCACGTTGATAACGCCGATGCCGCGCAGCTCCATATAATAGCGTATCAGCTCCGGCGCGGAGGCGAGCAGGGTATAGCGGTCGATGCGCTTTATCTCCACCGCGTCGTCCGCGATGAGGCGGTGTCCGCGCTTTATAAGCTCAAGCGCGGTCTCGCTCTTGCCGATGCCGCTGTCGCCCATCAGCAGAACGCCCTCGCCGTAGACCTCCACCAGCACGCCGTGCACCGTCTGCCGCGGGGCGAGATAGTGGTGCAGCGAGCCGATGACGTTCGCCTGAAAGGTGGATGTGTCCTCGTTTGTGATGAAAACGTTGCGGTCGTATTTTTCCGCCATTTCCATGCATTCGGAAAACGGCGCGACCCCATGGCAGATGACGAGCGCGGCGATGTCATACTGCATGAAGCGCTCCAGCGCAACAAGACGCTCCTCATGACTGAGCGTGTCGAGATACGTGCTCTCCACGCGCCCGATTATCTGCAGGCGGTGCGGGTCAAAATAATTATAAAACCCGGTCAGCTGCATTGCGGGGCGGTTGACGTCCGCCGTTGTGAGCACGGCGTTTTCATAGTCGGTGGAGGTGTGCAGCGGGTGCAGCTCATGCTCGGCGACTATGGTTTTCAGCTTGACGGTGTATTTGTTGCGCACGTCGGTATTCTCCTTTGTTTTTCTGCTCATTATTTATAATATTATATTCTAAACCCCCGTCCTTTTGCAAGAGCAAATACACGCAGCCGGGCGTTGAAATCCGCACGGCTGCCGCCACGGCAACAAAATTATGGCTGCGGCAAAATTCTTCTTGCATTTTGGTTACGGTTCTGCTAATATATAAAAGCTGTCCAAAACAGCCAAACACAAGCAAGGAGGTGCTTCAACACATGGCAAAGTGTCAGTTCTGCGACAAGGACATGGCTTTCGGCATCAAGGTCAGCCATTCCCACAGACGCTCCAACCGTACCTGGAAGCCCAATGTGAAGCGCGTCAAGGCCATCGTGGACGGAAGTCCCAAGCATGTTTACGTCTGCACGCGCTGCCTGCGCAGCGGCAAGGTCACCCGCGCTGTGTAATTTTACATTACCCGAAACAAAGCCTGTCGAAGCCGACGGGCTTTTTTCGGTTCACCGGTTTTATCACCTCTTTTTTCACCGCTTTTATCTTTCAGGGAGGATACCACCATGAAGCTTCTGGAGCAGCGCATACTTGCCGACGGGAAGGTCAGACCCGGCGGGATACTCAAGGTAGACAGCTTTCTCAACCATCAGCTTGACCCCGGGCTTTTCTACGATATGGCGCAGGAATTCAGGCGCCTTTTCGCGGGGGAGCGCGTCGATAAGATTCTCACGGTCGAAGCTTCCGGCATCGCGCTTGCCGTCATGACGGGGTACGTTTTCGGCTGCAAGGCTCTTTTCGCCAAGAAAAGCAAGTCCAGAAACATCTCCGACGACGTTTACTCCGCCGAGGTCGTCAGCTTCACGCACGGCAGCACCAACACCGTTATCCTCTCCAGGGAATATCTCCATGCGGGCGAGCGCGTTCTCATCGTGGACGATTTTCTTGCCACCGGCGCGGCGCTTGAGGGGCTGCGCGCGCTCGTCGGGCAGGCGGGGGCTGTGCTTGTCGGCGCGGGCATCGCCGTAGAGAAGGTTTTCCAGGGCGGGGGGGACGCTCTTCGCGCGCAGGGCGTGCGCGTGGAATCCCTCGCGCGCGTCGCCTCCATGTCCGACGATGGGCTGACGTTCGTGCAGGATTGACAAAATCGCGCGTCAACTTCTGTGAAAACTGTCGAAAAACGTCTCTTGACTTTTTCGGTGCAGACTGGTAGTCTATAAACGTAAATTGAATAACTCCTTCGATATAATCAAATGATATGGATTTGAAGTCTCTACCCGGACGCCGTAAATGACCGGACTATCGGAAGCTATCGAAGGCGCAGTTTATCCATCTGCGTCTTTGTGTTTTCATTGCCCTTTATTATTGCGTACCGTGTGCCGGTTTAAAGACCGGCATATCGCCCGGTGCGCATTTTTATTTCGTTCAAGCCCGCTCACGCGGTTTTGATAAATTCTTATATGAAATATGAGGAGAAATTGTAGAATGAAAAAGATCATCGCAATGCTTCTGGCGCTCGTCATGGTGTTTGCCCTGTGCGCCTGCGGTCAGTCCTCCGCCCCCGCCGCATCCGATGCCGCATCCGATGCCGCACCCGCGCCCGTCGCCGCCGATTCCTTCAAGGTCGGCTTCATCTTCCTGCATGACGAGAACTCCACCTATGACCTCAACTTCATGAACGCTGCCAAGGCCGCGTGCGAGGAGCTGGGTCTGAGCGAAGATCAGTACATTTTCAAGACCAATATACCCGAGTCTCAGGAGTGCCAGGAAGCGGCCGAGGAGCTTGCCGACGCCGGATGCAGCATCATCTTCGCCGACTCCTTCGGTCACGAGCCCTACATGATCGCCGCCGCCAAGGAATTTCCCGAGGTTCAGTTCTGCCACGCGACCGGCACCCGCGCCCACACCGAGGGTCTTGCAAACTACCACAACGCTTTTGCTTCCATCTATGAGGGCCGTTACCTTGCCGGCGTCGCCGCCGGTCTCAAGCTCAACGAGATGATCGACGCGGGCGAGTTCACCGCGGACGAGGCGAAGATAGGCTACGTCGGCGCGTTCACCTATGCCGAGGTCCTCTCCGGCTACACCTCCTTCTTCCTCGGCGCGCGCTCCGTCTGCCCCAGCGCCACCATGGAGGTCACCTTCACCGGCTCCTGGTACGATGAGACCGCCGAGAAGGAAGCCGCAAACACCCTCATCAACAACGGCTGCAAGCTCATCAGCCAGCACGCCGACTCCATGGGCGCGCCCACTGCCTGCGAGAGCGCCGGCGTTCCCAACGTTTCCTACAACGGCTCCACCATTTCCGCCTGCCCCAACACCTTCATCGTTTCCTCCCGCATTGACTGGACGCCGTACTACGTCTACGCCATGACCGCCTGCCAGAACGGCGAGGCTATCGACGCCGACTGGACCGGCACGCTTGCCACCGGCTCCGTCGTGCTCACCGAGGTCAATGAGAAGGTCGCCGCCGCCGGCACTGCCGAGAAGATCGCCGAGGTCAAGTCCGCGCTTGAGTCCGGCGAGCTGCACGTGTTCGACACCTCGACCTTTACCGTCAACGGCGAGACCGTCACCTCCTACATGGCCGACGTTGACACCGATGAGGCCTACACCGGCGACACCGAGGCCGTCTCCGACGGTTACTTCCACGAGAGCGAGTACCGCTCCGCCCCGTACTTCGATCTCCGCATCGACGGCATCACCCTCCTTGACGAGGCTTACGGCTGATAATTCATCCTCCATATAAACCATACCGGGAGACCCGACATACACGCCGGGTCTCCCCCCGCCCTTTACGCAGCACCGTAAAGGGCAGTGCGGCGCTACTCTCCGGTGTCGTGCTGCCCTTTGCGGTACTGTACACTTATGGCAAACCGCGAATTTCGAATACTTACAGGAGGGCACTGCTCTTGGACAATAAGATACCCGCCGTTCAGATGCGCAACATCACAAAAACGTTCGGCAAGGTCGTGGCAAACGACAAGGTCTGGCTGGACATATACAGGGGAGAGATCCTCGCGCTGCTCGGCGAGAACGGCAGCGGGAAAACGACGCTTATGAATATGCTCTCCGGCATCTACTTCCCGGACGAGGGGCAGATATTCATCGACGGGAAAGAGGTCGTCATACGCTCCCCCAAGGACGCATTTGATCTCGGAATCGGCATGATACATCAGCATTTCAAGCTTGTGGACGTGCTCACCGCTGCGGAGAACATCGTGCTGGGGCTGAAGGAGCCGGGGCGGCTCGACCTTGAGCGCGCCGGGCAGCGCATTGAGGAGATATGCGCCCTTTATGGCTTTGAGGTCGATCCCCGGCAGAAGATATACGATATGTCCGTTTCACAAAAGCAGACCGTGGAGATCGTCAAGGCGCTCTATCGCGGTGCGGACATACTCATTCTCGATGAGCCGACCGCCGTGCTGACCCCGCAGGAGACGGACAGGCTTTTTGCCGTGCTGCGCAACATGCGCGACGCGGGGAAGGCAGTCGTCATCATCACGCACAAGATGCACGAGGTCGAGACGCTCTCCGACCGCGTCGCCATACTCCGCCACGGGCAGTTCATCGGCGATATGCCGACAAAGAGCACAAACGCCCAGGAAATGACGAACATGATGGTCGGGCACGCGGTGACGCTCAACATCGCCCGCCCCGAGCCTGTCAATCCCAAGCCGCGCATCGAGGTGAAAAACCTCACCGTGCGCAGCATTGACGGCATCGTGAAGCTTGACGACGTCAGCTTCACGGCAAACTCCGGCGAGATACTCGGTATCGCGGGTATTTCCGGCTGCGGTCAGAAGGAGCTGCTGGAGGCTATCGCGGGGCTGCAGCCCGTGGAGGGCGGCAGCATTGATTATATCAGGGACGACGGAACGCGCGAGCCGCTGCTGGGCAAGGACCCGCTCGCCATCGCCGATCTGGGCGTTGCGCTGTCGTTCGTGCCGGAGGACAGGCTCGGCATGGGGCTTGTGGGCAGCATGGATCTTGCCGACAATATGATGCTGCGCTCATTCCGCAAGGGACGCGGCATATTCACTGACAGAAAATCCCCCCGCAAGCTTGCAGAGGACGTCGTGATGGAGCTGGAGGTCAGCACCCCCGGCATCAACACCCCTGTGCGCCGTCTCTCCGGCGGCAACGTGCAGAAGGTGCTCGTCGGGCGCGAGATCGCTTCCGCGCCGACCGTTCTGCTGACCGCCTACGCCGTGCGCGGGCTTGACATCAACTCTTCCTACACGATCTATGACCTCATCAACCGCCAGAAGCAGGCGGGCGTGGCGGTAATATACGTGGGGGAGGATCTGGACGTGCTGCTGGAGCTTGCAGACCGCATACTGGTGCTCTGCTCGGGCAAGGTCAGCGGCATCATCCCCGGGCGCGGCGCGAAAAAGCGCGACGTCGGCATGATGATGACAAAGCTGGGAGGTAACAACGCAGATGAATAACGGCAAAACAAGCACCCCTCTTTTACATATCGTCAGGCGCGGCACTCTGCCGTGGTACGCCGCGTGGGGCATACGCGCGTGCGCAATTATTCTCGCGCTCGCCGTGTGTGCGCTCATCACCGACATTACGACCGGGCTTGACCCGCTCACCGTTTTCGGCACGATCATCTCCGGCGCTTTCGGCACGGCGCGCAAGACCTGGATAACGTTTCAGAATATCGCGATACTTCTCTGCATCTCCCTTGCCGTCACTCCGGCTTTCAAGATGCGCTTCTGGAACATCGGCGCGGAGGGGCAGGTGCTCATCGGCGCGCTTGCCGCGGCGGCGTGCATGAAGTGCCTCGCACCGGCGCTGCCCAATGCGGCGCTCATCGCGTCAATGACGGTCGCCTCCATCCTCGCCGGCGCCGCGTGGGCGGGCATTCCCGCCATATTCAAGGCGAAGTGGGGCACGAACGAGACGCTTTTCACCCTGATGATGAACTATGTCGCCACGCAGCTTGTCGCGTTCTTTGTCATTGTGTGGGAGGTTCCCAAGGGCGCGGGACAGATCGGCATCATCAACCAGAACAGCGAGGCGGGCTGGCTGCCCGTCGTCGCAGGGAACAAATACCTTCTAAGCATCATTGTCGTTGCGGTGCTGACCGTGATAGTTTATGTCTATCTCAACTACTCCAAGCACGGGTATGAAATATCCGTCGTGGGCGAGAGCGAGCGCACGGCGCGCTATGTCGGCATCAAGGTTGACCGGGTGATCGTGCGCACGATGCTCCTCTCGGGCGCGCTGTGCGGCGTGGCGGGGCTGCTGCTCGTCGGCGGGATAAACCACACCGTCTCCACGAGCATCGCCGACGGGCGCGGCTTTACGGCGGTCATGGTGTCGTGGCTTGCAAAGTTTGACCCTGTCATCATGATCTTCACAAGCGCGCTGCTCGTCCTTCTCGATCGCGGCGCGGGGGAGATCGCCACGCAGTTCTCTCTCAACCAGTCCTTTGCCGATATACTCACCGGCATTATCCTTTTCTTCATCATCGGCTGCGAATTTTTCATCAGCTATAAGATCAGCCTGCGCAAGGCAGCAAAGGAGGCGTGAGCGATGTTTGATTTTGTTTCCTTCTTCCCCAGAGCCGTCGCGCAGGGCATCCCGCTGCTGTTCGGCAGCACCGGCGAAACGCTCACCGAGAAGTCCGGCAACCTCAACCTCGGCATCCCCGGCATTATGTACGTGGGCGCGATAAGCGGCGTTATCGGGGCTTTTCTCTATGAGCAGGGCTGCGGCACGGCGGCGAACATGAACGGCTTTCTCACAATTGCCATCCCTCTTCTTGCAACGCTTGCAGGCTCGCTTCTTATGGGGCTTATCTACTGCTTTCTCACCGTCACGCTGCGTGCCAACCAGAACGTCACCGGTCTTGCAATGACTACGTTCGGCGTGGGCATCGGCAACTTCTTCGGCGGCTCGCTCATAAAGCTGACGGGCAGCGAGGTGCCTTCCATCGCCCTGTCGGCGACGAGCCTCGCCTTCTCCCGTTCGCTCCCCGCGGCGGAGAACATGGGCTGGTTCGGCAAGCTCTTCCTCTCCTACGGCTTTCTTGCCTACCTTGCGGTTATCATCGCACTTACTGCGTCCTACATGCTCAACCATACGCGCGTCGGGCTCAACCTCCGCGCCGTCGGCGAAAGCCCGAACACCGCTGACGCCGCGGGCATTAACGTCGGCAGATACAAGTACATGGCCACCTGCATCGGCAGCATGATCGCAGGTCTCGGCGGGCTTTACTATGTGATGGACTACGCCTCGGGCGTCTGGTCGAACGACGCCTTCGGCGACCGCGGCTGGCTTGCCATTGCGCTTGTGATCTTCACCGTCTGGAGACCGAGCATAAGCGTGCTTGCCTCCATTCTCTTCGGCGGGCTTTATATTCTTTACATCTTCATCCCCACGGGCGGGAATCTCGCCGTGAAGGAGCTTTATAAAATGCTGCCGTACCTTGTCACGATCATCGTGCTTGTAGTCACGAGCATGCGCAGCAAGCGCGAAAACCAGCCGCCCGCCTCTCTCGGTCTTGCGTTTTTCCGCGAGGAGCGGTAATATACAATCGAACACATATTAAAATATCCCGTCCGCTTCTGCGGACGGGATTTCTCTGTTATTAAACTTTAATATGCCTGAGCGTTTACCACTCAAGGTTTTTGTCGTTCTCCTTGGAGAACACGTGCGCCACATTGCCCTCGAACGAGAAGCGGACGGTGTCGCCCATGGCGTAGTGACCCTTCATGTCGATGGTGGGAACTATGATGATGACGTCCTTGCCCTCGGCGGAGACGTGCAGATGCACGGACGAGCCCATCATCTCGCTCACATCGACCTTTGCCGCAATGCCGGTATCGCCGACGATGGTATGCTCCGGACGGACGCCGAGCGTGACCTCCTGCGGCTGGACATTTTTCGCGGCAAGGCGCGCCTCCTTCTCCGCGTCAAGCTCCACCTTGTAGCCGCCGAGCTCGACAAAGTACTTGTCGCCCTCGCGGGTGAGCTGTGCGTCAAAGAAGTTCATCTGCGGCGTGCCGATGAAGCCTGCGACGAAGAGGTTGCGGGGGTTGTTGAACACTTCCTGAGGAGTGCCGATCTGCTGGATATAGCCGTCGCGCATGATGACGATACGGTCGCCGAGCGTCATTGCCTCGGTCTGGTCGTGGGTGACGTATATGAAAGTGGTGTCTATGCGTTCACGCAGCTTGATGATCTCGGCGCGCATCTGGTTGCGCAGCTTTGCGTCGAGGTTGGAGAGAGGCTCGTCCATGAGGAAGACGGCGGGATCGCGCACGATGGCGCGCCCGATGGCGACACGCTGGCGCTGACCGCCGGAGAGCGCCTTGGGCTTGCGGTCGAGATACTGGGTGATGTCGAGTATCTCCGCAGCCTCGCGGACCTTCTTGTCGATAACGTCCTTTCTCTCCTTGCGAAGCTTGAGAGAAAACGCCATGTTCTCATAGACGGTCATATGGGGGTAGAGCGCGTAGTTCTGGAAGACCATCGCGATGTCGCGGTCCTTCGGGGCGACGTCGTTCATGAGCTTGCCGTCGATATACAGCTCGCCCTCGGTGATCTCCTCAAGACCTGCGATCATGCGCAGCGTCGTGGATTTGCCGCAGCCGGACGGACCGACGAGAACGATAAATTCCTTGTCGGCGATGTCAAGGTTGAACTCCTGCACCGCGACGACGCCCTGATCGGTGATCTGAAGATTTGCCTTCTTCTCCTCGCCCTCGTCCTTCTTCTTTTTCTTCTTCCTCTCACCGCTGATGAACGGGTAGATCTTCTTGACGTTTTTGAGCTGAACAGTTGCCATACTTCCCGGCTCTGATCACGCGGCCTCTGCCTGACGTGACCTCGCGGCCGCCTGAGCGCGCCGCCTTGCGGCAGGTCTCCACACTGCCGTACCCTGAGCCGCAGGGACTGCGATATTCCTCCTTGTTAATGCTGTATGCCGCTTAATAATAATGGAGAGCGACACACGCAGTCAGATTTTTCGGCTATAAAGCCGTATATATTATACAGGTATTTTTTTGCTCTTGCAATCCAAAAATCGCCGGGCAAATTTGTGCATACTGCACGGAAACCGGCGCATATATTTTTCCATAAAAGCTTTCACTCTGCGCAATGAGGAGGACATGACCATGAAAACTCTGCGGCTTGGAAGTATAGGTCCGTCGGTGCAGCTTTTGCAGCTGGCGCTCGTGCGGGCAGGCTATGCCCCGCTCTCGACTGACGGCATTTTCGGCGCTGCGACGCAGTACGCCCTGCGACGGTTCCAGCAGGATAACTCGCTCACGCCGGACGGCGCTGCCGGGGCGCTGACGCACAGGGCGCTGCTGCCGTGGTACACGGGCTTTCTCGTTCATACCGCCGCGCCCGGGGACACGCTCTCCTCCGTCGCCGCGCGCTACGGCACGACGGTGAACGCCATACTCATGGCAAATCCGGACGCTGCCGCGCAGAATCCCGCCCCGGGAAGCGCGCTGATCGTGCCGCTGCCGTTCGACGTTGTGCCCACGACGATAGACTGGTGCTCGGCTCTGGTCGGCTACTGCGTGCGCGGGCTGTCGGCGCGCTATCCGTTCATCGCGTCAGGGGAGATAGGCAAGAGCGTGATGAGCCGCCCGCTCTGGTGCATGACGCTGGGCAGGGGAGAAAACCGCGTGCTCTACTCCGCCGCGCATCACGCCAACGAGTGGATAACCGTGCCTCTGCTGCTGAAATTTACGGAGCAGCTCGCCCGCGCGTATTCCGAGGGCGGCTTCATATACTCCCAGAGCGCGGCAGAGCTGCTGGATTACGCGACGCTTTTCATTGTCCCCGCCGTTGACCCGGACGGCATGGATCTTGTCACGGGCGAGCTGACGGCAGGGGAGCACTACGATGCGGCGGTCTCCATCGCATCGGCATATCCCCAGTATCCGTTTCCCGCCGGGTGGAAGGCGAATATCCGCGGCGTCGATCTCAACCTGCAATACCCCGCCGGCTGGGAGCAGGCGAAGGCGAACAAGGCGGCGCTCGGCGTAACCTCTCCCGCGCCGGCGGATTTTGTCGGCGCGTCCCCGCTCTCCGCGCCGGAGAGCCGCGCCCTGTATGACTACACTCTGTCCGTCTCACCCGCGCTCATCCTCGCCTACCACACGCAGGGAGAGGTGATATACTGGCGCTACGAGGATCACGCGGCGGAGGGCGCGGAGGAGATAGGCGCGGCGTTCGCGCAGCTTTCGGGCTACGCGCTTGAGGATACGCCTTACTCCTCCGGCTTTGCCGGATACAAGGACTGGTTTATCGACGCTTTTGACCGCCCGGGGTACACCGTGGAGGCGGGGCTTGGAACAAACCCGCTGCCGATTGCCGATTTTGACGCGATATACGGGCGCAATCTCGGCATACTCACGCTCGGCGCGCTCGTGACGTGAGGGCGAACGCGCAGACAGGGGAGCGCGGTACGATTCCGCGCTCCCCTGAGATATATATTCTCTTAATTCTCTTATCAGAAGTCCGCGTTGCCCGTGGTGCGGGGGTGAAGCTCCACATCGCGGATATTGCTCACGCCGGTGAGGTACATGACCATGCGCTCAAATCCGAGACCGTATCCGGCATGGCGGCAGCTGCCGTAGCGGCGCAGGTCGAGATACCACCAGTAGTCCTCTTCCTTCAGCCCCAGCTCATGCATGCGCCTGACAAGCATATCGTAGCGCTCCTCGCGCTGCGAGCCGCCGATTATCTCGCCCACGCCGGGGACAAGGCAGTCCGCCGCCGCGACGGTCTTCCCGTCGTCGTTCATGCGCATATAGAATGCCTTGATGTCCTTGGGGTAGTCCGTGACGAAAATCGGCTTTTTGAAGACCTTTTCGGTGAGATAGCGTTCATGCTCGGTCTGCAGGTCGATGCCCCACTCGACAGGGTAATCGAACTTCTCGCCGCTCTTTTTGAGTATATCCACCGCCTCGGTATAGCTTATGCGCCCAAAGTCGTTGCTGACGACGTTGTGCAGACGCTCCAGCAGCCCCTTGTCCACAAAGGCGTTGAAAAACTCCATCTCCTGCGGGCAGCGCTCGAGCGTGCGGTTAATGATGTACTTGACCATCGCTTCTGCGGTGTCCATATAATCGTTGAGGTCGGCAAACGCCATTTCCGGCTCGATCATCCAGAACTCCGCCGCGTGGCGCTGCGTGTACGATACCTCGGCGCGGAACGTCGGACCGAAGGTATACACGTCGCCGAACGCCATGGCGAAGTTTTCGGCGTTGAGCTGCCCGGAAACGGTGAGGCTGGTGGGCTTGCCGAAGAAGTCCTTGCTGTCGTCGACCGTGCCGTCCTCCTTACGCGGGAGGTTGTTGAGATCGAGCGTCGTCACGCGGAACATCTCGCCCGCGCCCTCGCAGTCCGACCCTGTGATAATGGGGGTGTTGACGTACACAAAGCCGCGGTTCTGGAAAAACTCATGCACCGACTGCGCCGCGACGCTTCTCACGCGGAAGGTTGCGGAGAAAAGGTTTGTGCGGGGTCTGAGATGCTGTATCGTGCGCAGAAACTCCACGCTGTGCCGCTTTTTCTGCAGCGGATAGTCCGGCGTGGACGTGCCCTCTACGCTTATTTTGTCCGCCTTCAGCTCAAACGGCTGCTTTGCCTCCGGCGTGAGGACGAGCGTGCCGTGCACTATAAGCGCCGCGCCGACGTTCTGCCGGGCGATCTCCTCATAATTTTCAAGCGTGCCGCGCTCAAAGACGACCTGAAGCGACTTGAAGCAGCTTCCGTCGTTAAGCTCGATAAAGCCGAAGTTTTTCATGTCGCGGACGGTTCTGACCCAGCCGCAGACTGTCATGCTCTTCCCGCCGAGAGCGGCGGCGTCGGCAAATATGCCGGAGATTTTCTGGCGTTTCATAGCTGTACCTTCTTTAATCAGATTTTTTTGTATTATATACACTTTCTGCTTCTTTTTCAACTAGAATATAAAGTCTATGCCTGCCGCGTGATTTTTCAGCGTGATGTCGCGGTACTCCCCGCCTGCCTCGCCGTCGCGCGTCCAGGCGACGTCCTTTTCAAAGATGAATCGTGCGGATCTCGTGTGCAGGATGATGAGTCTGTCGCTGTCAAAGCGCTGGGTGAGCACGCTTGTGACGATTTCGCTCAGTCCCTCTATCGTGCCCGGGTCGCGCACAAGGACAAGCTCGCTCATCCCGTCTCCCAGACACACCATCTCCTCGCGCAGCTTCACAATGCCCGCGACCGAGGTGGAGTTTGACATGCTGCCGTAGACAAGCTCTCCCTCAAATACGCCGCCGTCGTACTCCACACGGGTCTTATAGCTTTCTATCTTCGGCAGCGCCGCCATACCCTCGAGAACATATGCAAGGTGACCCAGCCGCTTTTTCCTGTCCTGCGGCGTGGCATAGCTCACCTCCGTGAACGCGCCGAACGCCGCGATATACGCAAAATACCCGTTTTCACCGAAGCCGCCCACGTCATAGGGATGCGCCCTGCCGCGTACAATGCGCCGCGCCGCGGCGAGAGTATCGTTTTTCGGCAGGGAAAGGGTCGAGGCGACGTCGTTCGCCGTGCCCATGGGGATGTAGCCGAGCGGGGGGCGCGCGCTGCGCTCAAGGCGCATCAGCCCCGTGATCACCTCGCTGAGCGTACCGTCGCCGCCGATGCAGGCGACGGCGTCAAAGCCTGCGGCGTACTGCGCGGCGAAGTCCGTCGCCTCGCCGGAGGCGGTTGTGTAAAAAAGCGTCGTGCGGTATCCGCCGTCGTCGAGCGTTTTGAGTGCCTCGGTGAAGCCCTGCTTATATCCGCCGCGTCCGGCGGCAGGATTGACGATGAGCATAAGTTTTTTCTTCATACGCGCCATCCTTTTATTTGATTTTCTGTCTCTAATCTAGCCGCGTTTGCTGATATTGTCAAGAGGGCAGCTGCGCTCTCCTGGCAAAATTATCTGCGGATACGGCAAAACGGGATGCAGATGCATCCCGTTCACGTTACCATTTTCAAATCAAGCCAGCTCGTTGAGCTTGTGAGCCATCGCGGACTTCTTGTGCGCTGCATTGTTCTTGTGCAGCAAACCCTTGCCGGTCGCGCGGTCAACTGTCTTAACAGCAACTTTATAGGCACTGACGGCTGTGTCACGGTTGCCCTCGGCAACTGCTGCGTCAAACTTTTTAATCATGGTCTTGAGCTCGGTCTTCTCAGCGCGATTCTTTGCTCTGAGCTCCTTGGACTTTTCGTCCCTCTTGGCAGAAGATTTAATGTTGGCCATGTTTCAATCGCCACCTCCTCCTATAAAATTGAGTCACAAACAACTCGCGTTTAGAGATTATAGCAAATATTATATTGAAAATCAAGGGGTTTTTAAAAAAAATCCGAAGATTTTTTCACTTGTGCTGAGCTTGATTTTTCCTTGCATGGAAGACACAATATGTTGGGTATAATACCTGTATCTAAACTGTATCTATCGGAGGTGCGGATATGCCTTTCAACTGCCGGACGGACCTTGCAAGCGAGGCGCGGGAGCTGCTTTCAAGCGATATTGGCGGAGCGCGCGGTATACGCGCGCACGAGGAGACGCTGAATGCGCACCGCGTTGTTGCCGTTGAAATTCTTAACGGCGATGGTGCGGCGCTTCTCGGCAAGCCCGCCGGTAAATATTTTACTCTTTTTCTGGACAGACGCTTTGAGCGCGGTTCTGCGCATTTTGAGGATGCGGCGCAGTCTGTCGCGGAGCTTATACGCCGCTGCATCGGAGAAAGGCAGATAAGCTCCTGCCTAGTTGCGGCGCTGGGCAATCCGGACATCACGCCGGACGCTCTCGGCTCGCTTGCTGCCGGGTGCATACTCGTCACACGCCATCTCAAGCACGCCCGCGTCGGCGGCTTTGAAGGCTTCATTTCCGCGTCGCTGTGCCGCACCGGCGTGCTTGGCACAACGGGCGTTGAAACTGCGGCGCAGATACGCTCTCTCGTGCGTGAGACGCAGCCGCAGCTTGTCGTTGCGATAGACGCGCTGGCAGGGAGCGAGCTTGGCGGGCTGTGCCGCACTGTACAGATATGCGACAGCGGTATCGCGCCGGGTTCAGGCGTCGGCAATGACCGTGAGGAGCTTTCGCGTGAAAGCATTGGCGTTCCTGTCGTCGCCGTGGGCGTGCCGACGGTGATTGACGCGGCGGCGCTCGCCGCCGAGCAGGAGCTGCGCGGCATGTTTGTCACGCCGCGCGATATTGATTCGCTCGTTCGCGCGGCGGGGCGGCTTATCGGGTACGGCGTGAATCTCGCGCTCCACCCGGGGCTGACCGCTGCGGACGTGGATATGCTGGTGGACTGATGTTTCACGTGAAACAAGCAATAAAAAAGTTTCACGTGAAACATTGCAATATAAAAACGTCCCTGTTATAATAAGCGGGAAAAATAAAAACATGAGGTACGGCATATGGCAAAAATCATAGCTGTGGCGAATCAGAAGGGCGGCGTCGGAAAAACGACGACAAGCGTCAACCTCACGGCGGCGCTGAAAACGCTCGGCAAGCGCGTGCTGCTGGTTGACGGAGACCCCCAGGGAAACGCAAGCACCGGCATGGGCGTGCCGAAAAGCACACGCCCGAATACATACGACATGATGATAAACGGCACGCCTGCAGCGGACTGCGTTGTGCATACGGAATACGGCGACGTGATACCGGCAAGCAAGGAGCTTGCGGCGGCGTCAGTGGAGCTTATCGGGGCGGAGCAGAGAGAATACGTGATGCGCACGGCGCTCATGGCACTTTACAGCGACTATGATTACATGTTTATCGACTGCCCGCCGTCGCTTGAGCTTCTTACGGTCAACGCGCTTGTCGCCGCGGACAGCGTGCTCATTCCCATGCAGTGCGAATACTATGCGCTGGAGGGTATTGCAGACCTCGTGACAAGCATAAAGATGTGCAAAAAGCGTCTCAACAGGCGCCTTGAGGTGGAGGGCATCGTGCTGACGATGTATGACGCGAGAGCAAATCTCACAGCGCAGGTCGCGGCAGAGCTGAGAAAGTATCTTGAGGGCAAGGTGTACGACACGGTCATTCCGCGCTCGGTGCGGCTTTCGGAAGCGCCGAGCCACGGACAGCCGGGCATCGCATATGACAGATTCAACAAGGGCAGCCGGGCATACCTTGAGCTTGCGCGTGAGTTTGTTGAAAGAACAAAGCAGTAAAGGAGAGACGGATGGCAGCAAAGGAAAAGAAGGGTCTCGGCACGGGACTGGGCGCGCTTTTCGGCGAGGATATATTTGAGGAAGATAATCAGGAGATACTGACGCTTCCGATAACGAAGGTCGAGCCAAGGAAGGAGCAGCCCAGAGAGTACTTTGACACGGCGGCGCTCGAGGAGTTATCGGAATCCATAGCGCAGTTCGGTCTTATTCAGCCCATTGTCGTGCGAAGGCTCGACACGGGGTATTATCAGATAATTGCGGGCGAGCGCCGCTGGCGGGCAAGCCGCATGGCAGGGCTTAAAGAGGTTCCTGTGCGGGTGATAGAGGCGGACGACCGGCGCACGGCGGAGCTTGCGCTCGTGGAAAACCTGCAAAGGGAGGATCTCAACCCGATAGAAGAGGCAAAGGGCTATAAAACGCTCATAGAGGTCTACGGTCTGACGCAGGAGGAGGCGGCAAAGAGCGTGGGGCGCTCGCGCCCGGCGATAACAAACTCCATGCGGCTGCTGTCGCTGAGCGAGGAGGTGCTGTCGCTTGTGGAGACGGGGAAGCTCTCCGCCGGGCACGCGCGCGCTCTCGTGCCGATAACTGACGCAAAAAAACAGCTTGCCGCAGCGAACGAGGTCATAACCAGGGGTCTTTCCGTGCGCAAAACGGAGGAGCTTGCATCAAAGGCGCAGAAGCCGGAGGCGGCGGCAAAGCCAAAAACGGCGGGGCTGTCGGTAGATTATGCGGCAGAGGTGTCAAAGGAGCTGACGGCGCTGCTCGGGCGCAGGGTGCATCTGACAGACGGAAAAAAGACCGGAAAAATAGAACTTGAATTCTACGGCAGCGACGACAGGGAAGTGCTGATAGAAAAGCTCAGAAAACTGAAATAAAGCCTTACCTGTCAAACAACATATCTGAATAAGGAGAAATAAGATCATGCTTGATATTAAATTTGTAAGAGAGAATCCGGAGACAGTCAAAGAGAACATAAGAAAAAAATTTCAGGATGCAAAGCTTCCTCTCGTGGATGAGGTGCTCGACCTTGACGCGAAGAACAGAGCCGCAATAACAGAAGCAAGCGAGCTTCGCGCAAGCCGGAACACACTCTCAAAGCAGATAGGCATGCTGATGGGTCAGGCAAAGAAAGACCCAGCCAAGGCGGAGGAGGCAGAGAAGATAAAAGAGCAGGTCAAAAAGAACGCGGACCGTCTTGCCGAGCTTGAGGAGCTTGAGGAAAAGTACGCAAAGCGCATCCATGAGATAATGCTGAACATTCCGAACATAATCGACCCCTCCGTTCCGATCGGTCCGGACGACAGCTTCAACGTTGAGGTGCAGCGCTTCGGTGAGCCGGTCGTTCCCGATTTTGAGATACCCTATCATACGGAGATAATGGAGAGCTTCAACGGCGTGGACATGGACGCGGCAGGGCGCGTCTCGGGCAGCGGGTTCTATTATCTTCTGGGCGACATTGCGCGGCTTCATTCCGCAGTGCTTGCCTACGCGCGCGACTTTATGATAAATAAGGGCTTTATCTACTGCATCCCGCCGTTCATGATACACGGCAACGTCGTCGAGGGCGTCATGAGCCAGACGGACATGGACGCGATGATGTACAAAATAGAGGGGGAGGATCTCTACCTTATCGGCACGAGCGAGCACTCCATGATCGGCAAATTCATTGACCAGATCATTCCCGAGGAGACTCTTCCGCAGACACTTACAAGCTATTCGCCGTGCTTCCGCAAGGAAAAGGGAGCGCACGGCATAGAGGAGCGCGGCGTGTACCGCATCCACCAGTTTGAAAAGCAGGAAATGATAGTCGTGTGCAGACCTGAGGATTCCATGGACTGGTACGAGAAGATGTGGCGCTTCTCCGTGGAGCTGTTCAGAAGCATGGAGATCCCCGTGCGCCAGCTCGAGTGCTGCTCGGGAGATCTCGCCGATCTCAAGGTCAAGTCCTGCGACATTGAGGCGTGGTCGCCCAGACAGAAGAAATACTTTGAGGTCTGCTCCTGCTCGAATCTCGGCGACGCTCAGGCGCGCAGGCTTAAAATGCGCGTCAAGGGCGCGGACGGAAAAATGTATCTGCCGCATACGCTCAACAACACCGTCGTCGCGCCGCCGCGTATGCTCATCGCCTTTCTTGAAAATCATCTGCAGGCGGACGGCAGCGTAACCATACCCGAGGTCCTGCGCCCATACATGGGCGGCACGGAAGTGCTCATCCCTAAGAAGTAAAACGGATCTCCGCATACGTACTATGCGGCGCCATTCAAAAAATATAAACGCCAAACTGCGCCGTACAAACGGCGCAGTTCTTGTTCTACTTTATTATATTATAGATATTGCATTGGAGAGCAAAATTTGATATAATGACATGATTAAATTTATTATCATGCGAATACTGCGCGGTTTTATAAAAAAGTAAGAGGTGGCATATGAATTCTCTCAACGACATATGGCAGGAGATAATGAAAACTCTCGCCAAGCATCTCACGCCCACGGCGATAGACACCTGGTTTGCCGACTGCGAGCCGGTGGAGATCGACGATTGCCGCCTTGTCATACACACAAGCTCCGACTTTAAACGCGGGATAATCATCAACCGCTTTTCCCAGACGATAAAATCCGTGCTGTCGGATCTCTTCTCGTGCGACTTTGAGCTTACGGTGCTCGCCGGGGACGAGCTGAACGACTACGTCAATAACAAAGCGGAGGACAACCTGCTGCCGGAAATGGCGGGATACACCTTTGACCGCTTCATCGTCGGCAACTCGAATAAATTTGCACACGCCGCCGCGATAGCCGTGGCGGAGAAGCCGGGGCAGACGTATAATCCGCTTTTTATCTACGGCAACTCAGGGCTTGGAAAAACGCATCTGCTGCTCGCCATCGGTCAGTCTATACACGAGCGCGAGCCGAATAAAAAAATTGCCTACATAAAGGGCGATGAATTCACAAACCAGATGGTCAAAGCCATAAAGGACGGCACCGTGGAGGATTTCAGGCTCAAATACCGCAATGTTGATCTCTTCCTTGTGGACGATATCCAGTTTATCGCCGGCAAGCGCTCCACGCAGGAGGAATTCTTCCATACCTTCAATAACATCTACGAAGCCGGGCATCAGATAGTCATAACCTCTGATCGTCCGCCGCTTGAAATGTCGCTTTTGGACGAACGCCTGCGCACAAGATTCGAGGGCGGGCTGATGGCAGACATACAGCCGCCGGATCTTGAAACGCGCATGGCGATAACCCGCAACAAGGCGGCGCAGCTTGGGTTAGTGCTGACGGACGATGCCGTCACATACATTGCGACCAATATAACGGCGAACATCCGGCAGATAGAGGGCGTCATAAAGCGCCTGACCGCGTATAAGGAAATTCTGGATTACACCATCACGATAGACTCAGTAGAACGCGCAATAAAGGACGTTATCCGCCGCGGGGAGTATATCCCCTCGCCGGAGCATATCATCTGCGAGACGGCGCGCTACTATTCGCTGCGTGAGGAGGATCTGCGCGGGCAGAACCGCTCAAAGAACACCGCCATCGCGCGGCAGGTCTCAATGTACCTTATGCGCTCGCTCACAAACCTTTCGCTGAAGGACATCGGCGCAGAGTATGAGGACAGAAACCACGCCACGGTGCTAAGCTCCATAAGAAAGATAGAGGATCTTCTCAAAAACGATCCGGCAATGGCGGGAACGATAAGGGACATAACCTCAAATATCAATTCAAACGTGTAAAGCGCCGGTGAAAAAGTTTTAAACAATCTGCTGTGGACAATGAAAACTTTGCTGTTGAAAACCGTATGTCCAACAGGTCATGTTTAAAACCTGAAAATAATCAACAATTTTTATAACACGGAAAAACCGGTAATATCAACGGTTCTGAGGACTTTTCAACAATAATTTCGCCTAATACTAATTATACTAAAATATTATCCTTTATATACTTACAGAAAAAACGGAGGAAGCTGAAATGAAATTCACCTGTGAAAAATACATCCTGCAAAACGCCGTCGGCATGGCGTCAAGGGCTGCGGCAGGAAAAAGCCCCATCCCCGCGCTTGAAGGGCTTCTGATCTCTGCCGGCGCGCAGGTGCGCATCACGGGCTACGATCTCAAAAAGGGCATATATACGAATATAGAAGCCGACGTACAGCAGCCGGGCGAGATCGTCGTGGGCGCGCGGCTATTCGGCGAGATGATACGGCGCATGCCGGATGGTATAGTCACGGTTTCCTCCGACAGCAATAACTCCGTCGAAGTTAAATGCGGGAAAAGTGAATTCAATTTTATCGGCATCAGCCCCGACGATTATCCCGAGCTTCCCACGGTCGACGGAAAAAACAACATCACCGTGCCGCAGAAAATACTCAAGAGCATGATAAACCAGACCATCTTCGCCGTGTCCGACAGCGACGTGCGCCCCATATATACAGGCGAGCTTTTTGAAGTCGGCGAGGATACGCTCACAATCGTTGCCGTGGACGGTTACCGCCTTGCAAAGCGCACGGAGAAGATAGAGGGCGGCAAGCTTGAAGAGTGCACGTTCGTTGTTCCCGGCTCGACGCTGACGGATATAGAGCGCATCTGCACCGATGAGGACGACGCCATGCTGGAGATTGCGGTGGGGGAGAAGCATATATCCTTTGTCATCGGCAGCACGGTCGTTGTTTCACGCCGCCTTGAGGGTGAATTTTTAAACTACAGGAAATCACTGCCGACGGAATTCCGCTTCACGCTCGGCGTTGACCGGGCGGAGCTTATCCGCGCGATAGACCGCGTATCGCTCATCGTCAGCCAGAAAAACAGCAGCCCTGTGCGCATGACCTGCAATGACAGCGCAATAGACCTTCTCTGCGTCACGCCCATAGGCAAGGCGGAGGACGTGTGCACCTGCGAGGGAGACGGAGCGGGAATGGAGATAGGCTTCAACGACAGATACCTCACCGACGCGCTTAAGGCCGCGGGCGTGGACAAGGTCAATCTCAATTTCAACACCTCCTCATCTCCGTGCATCATTACCTCCGACGACGGAACGGATAATTTCACGTATATGATACTTCCCGTGCGTCTTCGCGCGGGTGACTGATTGGAAAAGAGCATAAATGGAGAAAATAAATATAGTAACCGAATATATCAAGCTCGATTCGCTTTTGAAGCTTGCCGCGCTTGTCGGAACAGGCGGCGAGGCAAAGTACGTTATCGGCGAGGGCATGGTGAAGGTCAACGGAGAGGTATGCACGCAGCGCGGCAGAAAGCTGCACGGCGGCGACCACGTGAGCTTTGCCGGAAACGAGCTTGAGATAACAAAAGAATGAGAGTAAAAAAAATCGCGCTCAGCGGTTTTCGCAACTATGAGTGGGATACGGCGGAATTCGACCCGGGAACAAACGTTATAAGCGGCGCAAACGCGCAGGGCAAAACAAACCTTCTGGAGAGCGTGTATATGCTCTCGACCGGGCGGAGCTTCCGCACAAGATTTGACCGCGAGCTTGTGGGCTTCGGCTTCTCTGCGGCGGAGATACTCGCCGATGTAGAAAGCCACGGACGCGAGCAGACCGTCAATATCGTCCTGCGCCCGGGCACGGCGAAAAAAATAAGCGTGAACGGCGTGAAAAAGACCGCGTCGGAGCTGTGCGAGACCGTGAACACGGTGCTCTTCTGCCCGGATGACCTAAACCTCATCAAGGAGGGCGCGGCGGTCAGAAGGCGGCTTCTCGACAACGCCATAAGCCAGATACGCCCCAGATATGCGGAGTTTCTCGCACAGTTCAATAAGCTTTATGAGCATAAAACGCGCATACTCAAGGACTGGCGCGACAAGCCCTCGCTTCTTGACACGCTCGACGATTTTTCCGACGGGATGTGCCGCGCGTCGGCGCAGCTCATCCGCTACCGCGCCGCATTCGCCGCGCGGCTTGACAGAACAGCCGCGCCCATACACGGCGATTTTTCCGGAGAGGGCGAGCGTCTTGAGGTGCGATACAGGACCGTCGGCACGGTTACGGACCCCACAGCGCCGGCAAAGGAGATATATTATCAGCTCTGCGACCATCAGGAGCGCCACCGCCAGGCGGAGCTTGACGCGGGGCAGTGCCTGACCGGCGCGCATAAGGACGATCTTGAGATTTATATAAACGGCAATCTCGCGCGCTCCTTTGCCTCGCAGGGGCAGACGAGGACGGCGGCGCTGTCTTTGAAGCTTGCCGAGCGGGAGATATTTCTCGCGGAAACCGGCGAGTACCCGATACTTCTGCTCGATGACGTATTGTCCGAGCTTGACGCAAAGCGGCAGGAATTCGTGCTCAATAGCATAGGCGGCGGGCAGACGCTCATCACCTGCTGCGAGGACGAGGGCATATCCAGCCGCACAGGCGGCAGGGTGCTCTTTGTCGAAAAAGGTCGAATTAAATTATGAACTACATTCATCTCGGAAAAGGAAGCGTAATAAATACAGGCGGGATAATAGGTGTTTTCGATCTTGACATAACCTCGCAGTCGCACCTTACGCGCGCCTACCTTGCCGCATCGGAGAAAGCAGGACAGGTCGTAAACGCCGCAGAGGATATACCCAAGTCCTTCATCGTGACGGAGGAGGGCGGAATAAGGCGCGTTTATCTCAGCCAGCTTGCCTCCACGACGCTCCTCAGGCGCGCCGAGAGCGGGAAACTGTAAACATATATAACGCTGATTGTTGAAAACTACGTGATTTGGAGAAAAACTATGGCAGACATGCAAGACGTGAACAAAAATAACGCACAGCAGTACGACGCATCGCAGATACAGGTGCTGGAGGGTCTCGAGGCGGTGAGAAAGCGCCCGGGCATGTACATCGGTTCGACCTCATCCTCCGGTCTTCACCACCTTGTGTATGAAATTGTGGATAACTCCATCGACGAAGCGCTCGCGGGATTCTGCACGCATATAAAAGTGACGATAGAAGAAGGCGACGTTATCCGCGTGGAGGATAACGGACGCGGCATCCCTGTCGATATTCAGGAGCAGACGGGGAAAAGCGCGCTGGAGGTCGTGTTCACGGTGCTGCATGCGGGCGGCAAGTTCGGCGGCGGCGGATACAAGGTGTCCGGCGGTCTGCACGGCGTGGGCGCGTCCGTTGTGAACGCGCTGTCGGAATGGCTGGAGGTCGAGGTATGCAAGGACGGACAGCGCTACGGCATGAAGTTCTCCCGCGGCGATATAACCGAGCATATAAAAAAGCTCGGCGCGACGGAAAAGCGCGGCACGACCGTCCGCTTCAAGCCCGACCCGGAGATGTTCGACGATACGGTGTATGACTATGAAATACTTCATACCCGCATGCGCGAGCAGGCGTTTTTGAACGGAGGGCTGACTATCACCCTGCGCGACGAGCGCGAGGGGAAGGAGCAGGGGGAGGAGCTGTGCTACGAGGGCGGCATACGCGAATTTGTGTCGTATCTCAATAACCACAAAAACCCCATCCATGAGGACGTCATATATCTCTCCGGCGTGAAGGGCGACGCCGTCGCCGAGATCGCGCTGCAATATAACGACGGCTACAGTGAAACTCTCGTGTCGTTTGCAAACGACATACACACGCCCGAGGGCGGCATGCACGAGACCGGCTTCAAAACGGCGCTCACCCGCGTCATAAACGCCTACGGCGTAAAAACAAACATAATAAAGGGCGACGACAAGGTATCCGGCGAGGATGTGCGCGAGGGTATCTCCGCCGTCATCTCCGTGAAGCTGCCGGAGGCGCAATTCGAGGGGCAGACAAAGCAGAAGCTCGGCAACGCATATATAAGAACGCTTGTAGACGGTATAGTAAACGACCAGCTCACAGAGTATTTCGAGGAGCACCCCGCAACGGCGAAGGTCATTCTCGAAAAGGCGATGATGGCAAACCGCGCGCGCGAGGCGGCGCGAAAGGCGAAGGAATCCGTCCGGCGCAAAACAGGGCTTGAAAGCGGACAGATGCCCGACAAGCTTCAGGACTGCAACGAGCGCGACCCGTCGCTGTGCGAGATATACATCGTCGAGGGCGACAGCGCCGCAGGCTCTGCCATACAGGGGCGCGACAGCCGCTTTCAGGCGATACTTGCCATGTGGGGCAAGATGCTAAACGTTGAGAAAGCCCGCGCCGATAAGATCTACGGCAACGATAAGCTCTATCCTCTTGTGCTGGCGCTCGGCGCCGGAATAGGGGAGGAGTTCAATATGGACAAGCTCCGCTATCACAAGATAATCATCATGGCGGATGCCGACGTTGACGGCAGCCATATAAGAACGCTTCTTCTGACGTTCTTCTTCCGCTATATGCGCCCGCTGATAGAAAACGGGTACGTTTACTCCGCCGTGCCGCCGCTTTATAAGCTCACGCGCGGAAAGCAGCAGCGCGTGGCGTACTCCGACGAGGAGCGCGACCGTCTCAGCAGCGAGATGCGCGCGGATAACCCCAACGTCAAGATCGACATATCCCGCTTCAAGGGCCTGGGCGAGATGGACCCGCACGAGCTGTGGGAGACGACCATGGACCCCGAAACGCGCACGCTCCGGCGCATAACGCTCAACGACGCGATACATGCCGACCAGGTGTTCACCGTTCTAATGGGCGAAGAGGTAGAGCCGCGGCGCGAATGGATAGAGCAGAACGCCAGATACGTCGTCAATCTCGACATTTGACGAAGCGGCAAATTGGAGGAACAAATGGCACATAAAAGAGACTATAAACCGGAAGATATAGCGTTCCCGAATCAGGTTATAACGGAGTCGGAGCTTGTCAACGAAATGCAGACAAGCTATATCGACTATGCGATGAGCGTGATAGTCGGGCGCGCGCTGCCGGACGTGCGCGACGGTCTGAAGCCCGTGCACCGGCGCATACTGTATGCGCTTTATGAGGATAACCTGACATCCGATAAGCCGTTCAAGAAATCCGCCACCTGCGTGGGCGACGTGCTGGGCCGCTACCACCCGCACGGCGACGCTTCCGTGTACGACGCGATGGTGCGCCTTGCGCAGAGCTTTTCCATGCGCTATATGCTTGTCGATGGGCACGGCAACTTTGGCTCTGTTGACGGCGACCCCCCCGCCGCCTACCGTTATACCGAGGCAAGGCTGTCGAAGATCTCCAACGAGATGCTGCGAGACATAGACAAGGACACGGTTGACTGGGATCCGAACTTTGACGAGACGCGAAAGGAGCCGCGCGTGCTCCCCTCGCGCTTTCCAAACCTTCTTGTAAACGGCTCGTCCGGCATCGCCGTCGGCATGGCGACGAACATACCGCCGCATAACCTCACCGAGGTCATAAACGCCTGCATATGCGTGCTGGATAATCCCGACGCACAGCTGAACGATCTCATGCAGTATGTCAAGGGACCGGACTTTCCCACAAAGGGCATCATCATGGGGCGCAGCGGCATCCGTCAGGCTTACGCCACCGGGCGCGGGCGCGTGGTTGTGCGCGCGCGCACGGAGTTTGAGGAATACGGCAAGGACAAGCGCACAAGAATAATCGTGACGGAGCTGCCCTATCAGGTCAACCGCCGCCAGCTGATAAAAAACATTGCCGATCAGGTGCACGAAAAGCGCCTTGAGGGCATATCCGACCTGAGAAACGAGAGCGACCGCAACGGCATGCGCATTGTCATCGAGCTCAAGCGCGACGCAAACCCCCAGGTGGTGCTCAACCGTCTTTTCGCGCAGACTGCGCTGCAATCGAGCTTTTCAATAAACATGCTCGCCCTCGTCAACAACCAGACCCAGCCGAAGATACTCTCCCTGCGCCATATACTTGACGAGTATCTGGCGTTTCAGGAGGAGCTTATCGTCCGCAGGACGAAGTTCGACCTTAAAAAGGCGGAGGAGCGGGCACATCTGCTGGAAGGGCTGCTCATCGCGCAGGATAATATCGACGAGGTCATTCATATTATCCGCTCAAGCTACGACAACGCAAAGCAGCGCCTGATGGAGCGCTTCGGACTTTCCGACGTTCAGGCGCAGGCGATATGCGACATGCGCCTTATCTCCCTGCAGGGGCTAAACCGCGAGAAGCTTGAAAACGAATATAAGGAGCTTGAGGGCAAGATCGCTTATTATAAAGAGCTTCTTGCAGACCCGGAGAAGATTAAAAAGGTTCTGAAGGACGAGCTTATCACCCTGCGCGACAAATACGGCGACGAGCGCCTCACGGAGATACAGGACGTTGCGGACGAGATAGACATAGAGGATCTCATCGACGAGGAGGAGTGCGTCATCACCCTGACGAACGGCGGGTATATAAAGCGCCTGCCGGTCAGCGAATACCGCAGCCAGGGGCGCGGCGGCAAGGGCATCCGCGCAATGACGACGAAGGATGAGGACTATGTCAAAACCGTGTTCACCGCGTCCACTCATGATAATATTCTCTTCTTTACAAGCAGGGGAAGGGTATTCATCAAGAAGGGCTACAATATCCCCGAGGCGGGGCGCACCGCGCGCGGCACGAACATAGTGAATATAATCCAGATAGAAAATGCCGAGGAGGAAAAGGTCAGCGCAATGATACGCGCCCGCGCGCTTGAGGAGGAGAACTATCTTGTCTTCGTCACGCGCAACGGCACGGTCAAGCGCATGCAGCAGTCGGCGCTGAAAAATATCCGCGCAAACGGCATCCGCGCGCTCTCGCTTGAGGAGGGGGACGAGCTTATCACCGTTATCCCCACCACCGGCGACGAGGATATACTCATCGCTACTGCAAACGGCATGGCGACCTGCTTCAACGAGGGCGACGTGCGCGCCATGGGGCGCACGGCCGTGGGCGTGCGCGGCATAAGACTGCGCGAGGGCGACTATGTCGTCGGCGCGGGGAGCACCGCCGCGGGCAGCGCGCTTCTGACGGTCACGGAGCGCGGCTACGGCAAGCGCACGCCGTGCGACCAGTACGGCGTCAAGGGGCGCGGCGGCATAGGACTGAAAAACTACAACGTCACTGAGAAGACCGGGCTTATTGCCGCGGTGAAGATAGTGACCGGGGATGAGGACGTGCTCGTCATCACGGACGATGCGACGATCATAAGAATACCGGTAGACCGCATAAGCCTGCTCGGACGGGCGACGCAGGGCGTGCGTATAATGCGCCTTGCCGCTGGCAGCCGCGTCATATCCATAGAGACGACGGAGAAAAACCCCGAGGAAGAGACCGAGAACGCAATGCCGGACGACGCTTCACCTGAGGGCGAAAATGAAAACGGTTGAGATATATACCGACGGGGCATGCAGCGGGAATCCCGGTCCGGGCGGATGGGGCGCGATACTGCGCTATAACGGCAGGGAGAAGGAGATCTCCGGCGGCGAGGGGCAGACCACGAACAACCGCATGGAGCTTTCCGCCGTCATCGCGGCGCTGGAGTGTCTGAAGGAGCCGTGCACCGTCGAACTTTACTCCGACTCCAGGTACGTCATTGACGCGCTTTCAAAGGGCTGGGCGGAGTCGTGGCGAAAAAAAGGCTGGATAAAATCCGACAAAAAGCCCGCGCTCAACGCCGATCTCTGGGAGCGGCTTCTCGCGCTCACGCAGCGGCACGAAATGCGCTGCCACTGGGTCAGGGGTCACGCCGACAACGAGTATAACAACCGCTGCGACGCGCTCGCTGTGGAGCAGAGGGACAGATTCGCATGAATATGAAAAAACCAGACTATTCGCAGAGTCCGTTCCGGATATTCATGCGCTATATCGCCGGGCAGAAAAAGCTCTTCATCATTGATATGACCTGCGCCGTGCTCGTCGCGCTTATCGACCTTGCGTTTCCGTATGTGTCGCGTGCTTCGATGTACAAGCTTCTCCCGGGAAAGCTCTACACGGTGTTCTTTGCCGTGATGGCGATAATGGCGGCGGCGTTTGTGCTGAAGGCCGCGCTCTACTATGTCATAACCGTCGTGGGGCATAATATGGGCGTGCTGGTGGAATCGGATATGCGGCGGGACGTTTTCACGCATATGCAGGAGCTTTCGTGCAGCTATTATGACAATAACCGCACGGGCGTGCTGATGAGTCACATAACCTCCGACCTTTTTGAGGTGACGGAGCTTGCCCATCACGGACCGGAAAATATCCTCATCTGTACGCTCACCATCGCCGGCGCTCTCGGCGTGATGTTCACGCTTGACTGGCGGCTCGCGCTGGTGCTGGCTGTGCTGCTGCCCGTGTGCCTGTGGTTCACAATGTCGCAGCGCGTGAGAATGAAATCGGCGAACGTTGAGGTCAAGCGCAAAACCGCGCAGATATATGCCGCCATAGAGAGCAGCATCTCCGGCATACGCACGGCGAAGGCCTTTGCAAACGAAGAGCAGGAGCATGAGAAGTTTGAGCAGGCGAACGAGCTTTTCCGCGGCTCAAAGGCGGAATACTACCGCGCGATGGGACTTTTCATGAGCGGGATGGAGTTCACGATGAGCATTATGCAGGTCGCGGTCATTGCCGTGGGCGGTCTATTTATCATGGGCGGCACGATGGACTATATCGACCTTGTCACATTCTCCCTCTATGTCTCCACTTTTGTCACGCCGGTAAAAAAGCTCGCGCAGTTTGCCGAGGTATATATGCAGGGCACGGCGGGCTTCTCGCGCTTTCTTGAGGTGATGCGCACAGAGCCAGCGATAAAGGACGCGCCGGACGCAAGGGAGCTTGAAAACGTGCGCGGCGATATAGAATACAAAAACGTCTCCTTCGCCTACGCAAACGGCGTGCCGGTGCTGAAGAATATCGACCTGCACATCGCGCCGGGGGAATGCCTTGCGGTCGTCGGACCCTCCGGCGGGGGGAAGACGACGCTGTGCCAGCTTCTGCCGCGGTTTTACGACGTGACCGCCGGCGCGGTGCTCGTTGACGGTCAGGACGTGCGCAGCGTGACGCAGGACAGTCTGCGCCGCGCCATCGGGCTTATCGCGCAGGATGTTTTCATGTTTGCCGGCACGGTGCGCGATAATATCCGCTACGGCAGACCCGACGCCACGGATGAGGAGATCGTCGAGGCGGCGGCGCGCGCGGAGATACACGACGAGATAATGGATATGCCCAACGGGTACGATACATATATCGGCGAGCGCGGCGTGATGCTCTCAGGCGGGCAGAAGCAGCGCATATCCATCGCGCGCGTGTTTTTGAAAAACCCGAAGATTCTGATACTCGACGAGGCGACCTCCGCGCTCGACACGGTGACGGAGCAGCGCATACAGGCGTCGCTCGACCGTTTGAGCAAGGGCAGGACCACCATCGTCATCGCCCACCGGCTCTCCACGGTCGCCGCGGCGGACAGGATTGCCGTTGTAGAGGGCGAGCATATCGCAGAGCTTGGCACGCGCGCGGAGCTTCTGAAAAAGAACGGAGAATACGCCCGGTTGTGCCGGGCGCAGGAAATATAGGGAGAGAGAGCCATGATAAGCATAAGAAAAGGCGGTCACAGGGATCTTGAACGCTACTACCCGGCGATGGAGATGGATTTTGACAGCGAGGAGCTGCTGCCGAAGCTTGCCATCCACAAGGCGATGCTCAACGGCAGCCAGGAGCTTCTGGTCGTGTACGACGACGAATCCCAGCTGGAGCTGGGGTACGCGCTTGTGTGCCTCAAAAGCCTTTACGGCTATGTGCTTTTGAAATACTTCGCCATATTGCCGTGGTACAGGGACCGCGGCGTCGGCATAGAGGCGATGCGCCTGATGAACAAGCGCTATGCCGACCGGCAGGGCATACTTGCCGAGCTGACGGAGTTTGACGACCCGGACGAAAACCATCTCAGGAAGCTTTTCAAGTTCTTCGCGCGCTTTGGCTATGTGGAGGTGCCGTGCGAGTATACCATAGGCGGCACGCGCGCAAACCTTATGGTCAAGCCCATAAATGGCACGGCCGAGCTTGCCCCCGTCGCCCACCGCGTGATAACGGATATATACTCCCGCCTGCTGACCCCCGGCGCAATGAGCAGGATGATAGACATAAAGCCGGTGAAAAAAACCGGGGAATAAATGAAAAAGACAGATATTCGCTCAAAGGGGTATGACCTGATTTTTGTGACGCTGTGTGCGGCTATACTTGTGTTTTTCGTGCACATCGCGCAGTACGGCTACAACGGATATGACGAATCCTTCTACCTGACTGTGCCGTACAGGCTTGTTCAGGGAGATGTGCTGCTGCGCGACGAATGGCATCCTGCGCAGCTTGTGGGCTTCATTATGTACCCTGTCATGTGGCTTTACATGAATATATCCAGAAGCACGGACGGGATGATACTCACCTTCAGGTACATATATATAGCGGCGCAGGCTGCGGCAGCAATCTATATTTACGTGCGCCTGAAAAAGCTTTCTCCGGTCGGCGCAATAGCCGCATCCGCGGTCTTCTTTCTCTTTGTGCCCTACTACAGATTTTCCCTTTCGTACAACACACTTGCGATAATGCTGCTGCTTCTTTCCGGAATAACTGCGGCAACGGCAAAAAGCGCAGCTGCGTATGCAGCATCCGGACTGATGTTCGCGGGTGCCGTTCTGTGCTGCCCGTATCTTGTCATAATGTATGTGCTGTACACGGCTGCAATAATTGTTTACAGCATCGCAAAGAAATGCGGCATGAGGGAGTGGTCTCTTTTCACCAGTGGATGTGCGGCACTGGCAGCAGTGTTTTTTGCAGTTTTGCTGTCAAGAGCAGCACCGGCGCAGCTTATTGCCGGCATCCGCAACACATTGCAGGATCCCGAGCACAGCGGCTTCTCCGTTTTGGCATTGATGGGTCTTTACATAAAGCATATGTGCTTTTCAAGGCTCTGTGCGCGGGTGAGCACATTCGGGTGTCTGATCATAATACTGCTGATAAAGCTCGATAAACGAAGAAATGAGCACAGCTGGGCATACATGCTTGCTTCCTCAATCATATGCATGGGGTATCTTGCGCTTTCCCTCAACGGGTATACATATAGATATATAAACTACTATATGGTACCGCTGAGCGTTCCGGGGATAACGGCTTACCTACTTCTTGACAGAAGACCGAAACGTATATTCTGGCTGGTTTTCATACCAGGATGGATTTTTTCCTTTTTTAAATGCCTTTCGTCGAATCAGTTTTACTATGCGCTGTCAGAGGGGCTATGCGTATCCAGCGCGGCAAGCGCGTTTTTTATCGGATGCAGGTACAGTGAATATATATTACAAAAAAGACAAAAGGCGCTTAAGGAAAAAGTTTCGGCTGCGGTTTCTCTTGCAGCCGTAGCGATGCTCTGCTGTATGCTCGTGCGCGACAATGCGGAGATCTGCGCCGGAAACTGCCGCACAACTGGCATTGACCTTACGGAAACTCTTACCGAAGAAATGGACGGCGGCGTGGCGGACGGTCTCTTCGCAACGCAGGAGGAGAACAGCAGCTACCGCAGATATATTGAAGGAACGGAAGAAATCCGTACATATGAAGGGAAAAAAGTGCTCTATTTCACATGGGAAATGTGGCTATATCTGATGGACGGCAAAGAAAACGCGGCATTCTCGGCATGGCTCTCATTCGCGCAGCCGGACGTGGCGGCGGAGAGAATGCTGGAATACTGGCGCTTGAATCCCGAGAAAAAGCCGGACGCGATATTTATAGACAAGGATTTTTCCGACGCAGAGGAATATGCAGAAAAACTGAATACAGAGAACTTTCCCGTAAAGGAAAGCGAGCTTGGCTACATACTGCTGCGTCCAGAACGCTGAGAAGCTTACGGCATAAAAGCGATAGACGCACTGTGCAGGTAAAAAACCTAAACCCAAATTAAAAACCCACGCTGCTCAGTCCGGATTTCGGTGTTATCCGCGTCCGGGCTGCGCTATAATAGAACTGACAATGAAAACACTCATCAGGCAAATATTCAACAACAAGGAAGCATCCGCGCTCCCCGGTCTCGTGGAGGGCGGCGGGCTTCCTGCGCTCGTTTCCGGGCTGTCGGCGGTGCACAGGGCAAACCTCGCCGCCGCGCTGCGCCTTGAGACGGGACGTCCCATCTTCGTCATCTGCCCGGACGATACCGCCGCGGAGAGCTTTGCGCGCGATCTGAGGAGCATGCTCGGCGAGGAGTGCGGCACGCTCATTATGCGCGACTATACGTTTTATGCCGCGGAGGCCGCCTCCCGCCAGACGGAACAGCGCCGCCTTGCCGTGCTCTACGGTCTTGCCGGGGGGCGCAGCGCAGTCACCACGGCGTCCGTCTCCGGGCTTATCCAGCGCACGATACCGCGCGATACGCTCATGCGCGCCGCGTTCACCGTCAACGACGGCGGAAGCTATGCCATTGAAGACATCGAGGATGCGCTCATCCGCTGCGGGTACAGCCGCTGCGATCAGGTGGAGGGGCAGGGACAGTTCGCGCGCCGCGGCGGGATACTGGACTTCTATTCTCCCGCAGAAAGCGAGCCTGTGCGCATAGAGTTCTGGGGCGACGATATAGACTCCATGGGTCACTTCGACATTGCCACTCAGCGCCGCACCGAGCAGATAAAGGAATGCACCATCCTCCCCGCAGCGGAGACGCTGCCGCAGCTTACCCACGGCGGCACGGAGGCGCTCTGCCGCGAGATAGAGGCGTTTGCCGATAAATATACACGCCGCCGCACGGGCGAGAACGCCGCCGCGCTCGCCGCGACCATGTGCGCCGACGCGGACAGACTGCGCGGCGGGGTTCTGATGAGCGATGCGGACCGCTATCTCCCGCTCATCTATGAAAATGCCAGCGGCGCGGACTATATCCCGCAGGACGCCATCGTCGTGCTCGACCAGGCAACGCGCTGCGGCGAGCGGGCGCGCGAATACATAAAGCAGCTCGGCGAGGATATACGCGAGCTGCAGCGCCGCGGGCAGATAGCCATGAACGCAGACAGCTACTATCTCACGTTCGAGGGGCTGTGCCGGCGGCTGGAGGACTATCCGCTTTACATGGCGGATGCGTTCACACTGTCCAGAAATCCCATACCGCCGCGCACGATAACCAGCATCCCCGCAAAGCAGCTGCCCTCCTACGCGGGCAACGCCGAGGCGGCGGCGGACGATGTGCGGCTGTATCTGAAGGAAAACTACCGCGTTGTGGTGCTCGCTGCGGACGAGCGCCGCGCAAAGGTCTTGCAGGAGTTTTTCGCAAACCGCGACATACCTGCGGTAATATACCGCGAGCTTGAAAAGCTGCCGGACGAGGGGCGCTGCGCCATAACCATCGGCGCGATCTCCGCCGGGATGGAATACCCCGGGCTGCGCCTTGCCGTGCTTACGGATTCTCAGCTCGTGCGCGAGCGGCGGGAGAAGAAGCTGCGAAGCGCAAAGAAGCTGCCGCCGGGGCGGCAGCGGATAGAATCCTGCGCGGACCTCTCGGTGGGGGACTACGTCGTGCATGAAAACCACGGCATCGGCCGCTTCGCAGGCATCGTGAAAATGCAGGTGGACGGCTTTGAAAAGGACTATATAAAGCTTACCTACGCGGGGTCGGACACACTCTATGTCCCTGCAACGCAGCTCGACCTTGTCAGCAAGTACACGGGCGCGGGCGAGGAGCGGGTGGTGAAGCTGTCGAAAATGGGCGGCACGGACTGGGCAAAGACCCGTTCGCGCGCAAAGAAAGCCGCCAAGGACATGGCAAAAAAGCTCATCGCGCTCTACGCGCAGCGCCAGCGCCTGCCCGGGCACGCCTTCGCGCCCGACAGCGAGTGGCAGCGCGAGTTTGAAGAGAACTTCGGCTATACGGAGACGGACGATCAGCTCAGGTGCATATATGAAATAAAGCAGGACATGGAATCGTCCGTGCCCATGGACAGGCTGCTGTGCGGCGACGTGGGCTTCGGCAAGACGGAGGTCGCACTGCGCGCGGTGATGAAATGCGTGCTCGACGGAAAGCAGGCGGCGATACTCGTGCCCACGACCGTCCTTGCGCAGCAGCACTACCAGACTGCGCTTCAGCGCTTTTTCGGCTTCCCGGTGAATATCGCGGTGCTCAGCCGCTTCAAGACCGGCGCGCAGTCAGGTAAGGTGCTCTCGGACATTGCCACGGGCAAATGCGATCTTGTCATAGGCACGCACCGGCTTCTCTCAAAGGACGTGCACTTCAAGGATCTGGGGCTTCTCGTCGTGGACGAGGAGCAGCGCTTCGGCGTGACGCACAAGGAGCATATAAAGGAGCTGAGCCGGGGCGTGGACGTTCTGACGCTCTCGGCGACGCCCATACCGCGCACGCTCAACATGGCGATGTCCGGCATACGCGATATGTCCACCATCGACGAGCCGCCGGAAAACCGCCTGCCTGTGCAGACCTTCGTGATGGAACACGACTGGGGCGTTCTTGCCGACGCGATGCGCCGCGAGCTGCAGCGCGGCGGGCAGGTCTACTACCTCCATAACCGCATTGACGACATTGACCGCACCGCCGTGCGCATACGCGAGCTTCTGGACGGTGAGGCGACGGTTGCGGTGGCGCACGGGCAGATGGACAGGACCATGCTTGCAAACGTCATGGAGAGCATGGCGTCGGGCGAGGTGCAGATACTTGTATGCACCACCATTATCGAAACCGGTATCGACATACCCAACGTCAACACCCTCATCATCGAGGACGCGGACAGACTGGGGCTGGCGCAGCTTCACCAGATACGCGGGCGCGTCGGCCGCTCTACCCGCCGTGCATCGGCTTATCTCACGTTCCGGCGCGACAAGGTGCTCAATGAGGACGCGGAAAAGCGCCTGAACGCAATACGCGATTTTGCGCAGTTCGGCTCGGGCTACAAGATCGCCATGCGCGACCTTGAAATACGCGGCGCGGGCAATCTTCTCGGCGCGGAGCAGTCCGGGCACATGATCGACGTGGGCTACGACATGTACATGAAACTGCTGAGCGAGGCGGTGCTGGAGGCGCGCGGCATAGAGGTGCCGCAGAGGGCGGAGTGCTCTGCCGATCTCGCCGTCGCGGCAAATATACCGGAGCGGTATATATCCTCCGCCGAGCAGCGCATGGACATCTATCGCCGCATCGCGCTCATCCGCACCGAGGAGGAGGCGGACGATCTCACCGACGAGCTTATTGACCGCTTCGGCGATACGCCGCCCGGCGTGAACGCCCTCATCCACGTGGCGCTGCTGCGCGGCGAGGCGGGACGCGCCGGCATCACAGACATCGCCCAGAAGCAGGGCTTTCTGCGCTTCACGGTGCGCGATTTCGACATGGAAAAGGTCTCGCGCCTTTATGCACTGCCCGAGTATGCCGGAAGTCTGCGCGTGGAGGCGGGGACAAAGCCCTGCCTGAGCGTAAAAATAAAGGACAAAAAGCGCGTCATAGACGAGGCGCGGAAATTCGTGTCTCTCTGGGCGGAGGAAAAGACCAACGCTCAGCCCGACGCGCAATAAATGAACGTCAGGTAAATTCCGCGCGGGGACGCTTGTTATCAGGCTCCGCCGGTGCTATAATCAGGAAAACAATATACGAGAGGGAATGACCATGAAAAAGTTTCTTGCATTGCTTATCGCGCTGTGCCTTGCATTCGCCGTGTTCACCGGATGCAGCCAGAGCGCCGCATCCACTGCCGCCGGCGATGCCGCCGCGCCCGAAGAGACGGCAGCTCCGACAGCGACACCGACGGAAGACAGCGCCGGCACGGATGAAGCGGCTGACGCTGACGAAGCCACGCCTGCCGTAGAGACGAAGAGCGTCGATTTTGCCGCGCTTTATGAGACGCGCGAGCCTTCTGAGATCGTCGCCACGGTCGATGGGCACGACGTGACCTGGGAGGAGTATTTCTACTGGCTTTATATGCAGGCAAACCAGATAAACAGCTATTTCACCCAGATGAGCTCGTACTACGGCATCCAGTACGACTGGAGCGACCCGTATGAAGAGGGCGGCGACGTGACATATGCCCAGCTTGCCGTCGATAACGCGGGGCGTATGCTCTGCCAGCTTTACGGCATAGAGGGCTACGCCGAAAAGCACGATATAACGCTCTCCGCCGCCGATGAGCAGGCGATAGCCGAGGGGCATAAAAGCGACGTCGCCGCCGCCTGCGGCGAAAACGGTACGGAGGAGCAGTTCAACGAAAAGCTCGCCGAGACGTATCTTCCGCGCGCGCTCTATGACCGCATCAGCCGCATTGACCGGCTCTATGACGCGGGCTTTGTCGCCGAGTACGGCGAGAACGGGAGCAGGATAAGCGATGCGGAAGCCGTAAAGTACCTTGAGGATAACGGCTATCTCTCCGCAAACCATATCCTTCTCATGACCATTGATCCTTCAACGAGCGAGAGCCTCACGGATGAGGAGATAGCGGAGAAAAAGATGGAGGCGGAGAAGATCGCCGACGAGCTTGCCGCGATAAAGGATCCGGATGAGCTTGCAAAGCGCTTTGCCGAGCTTAAGGACGAATACTGCGAGGACACCGGGAAGAGCGCCTATCCCGACGGCTATGTGTTCACCGAGGGCACAATGGTCAGCGAGTTTGAGGATGCAGTGAAGTCGCTCAAGCCCGGAGAGGTCTCGGGCGTTGTGGAATCCGACTACGGCTATCACATCATCATGCGCCTTGCCGACGACGCCGACCGCACCGTCAGCTACTCCAGCGACGGCTCGACCGCCTATTCCGCGCGTTATCTCGCCGCAAGCAGCAAATACGCCGCCGAGGTCGAAAGCTATGTTGAGACCCTCAGCGTAAAGTACGCCGACGGGTTTGAGGTCAATATCGCAGATTTTGTGAAGTAACAAACAGTAAATGATGAAAAACGCTGTGACGGACAGGTCACAGCGTTTTTTTCACACGCCCGGCAATATACACGCCCGGAAGCAGCACCAGCGCCACGGCGAGATTTGTCAGCGGAATAATGCGCCGCGACCAGACGTTCAGCGTGACGGCGTCGCGCGCCAGCACGAGCGCGAGGGTGATGCACAGCGCCGCGCACACCCAGATCACCCAGCGCCCGCGGGCGAGCGAGAGAAATTTTTCCCCGCCGCACGGAGGGCGGATGCCCATCGCCAGCCGCAGGCAGCGCTGTGCCGCGAGCAGGCACGCCGAGATCACCACAAAGTCCGAAAACACCCACAGCGACACCACCAGCGCCTCCATGCGCTCGAGGTTTTTGAAGAAGACAAGGTTTTTCACGAGCATGAAGAAAGGATGCGTAAGGCGGGAGGTAAGCTCCGCGCCGAACATACCCAGAATGTCCGCCATGAGCCACGCGAGAAGAGCCGTCATCCCCACGCCCCACATCAGCCCTGCGCGAAGGGCGCCGGAGGCGCCGCGCCGAAGCCCCGGCAAAAAGCACATGATATACACCGGCGTCACCGTTACGTCGAGCGCCGCAAGCGCGCCCTGCGCCGCGCCCGGAAAATCCGGCAGCGTAAGGGGCAGCAGATTATCCCGCTGCAGCGAGAAAAGCGCGAAGAACAGCACAATGAAGAGAACCCCCAGCACCGTCACGAGAAAGAGATTCGCCGCGCGCACGAGAGTACGCGCGCAGTCGAGCGCCGCGATGAATGCAAGCGCGCCCATGGTGACGATGAAAAGCTCAGCCCCGGCGTTGGGATACATTGTCGTGACAATGCGCTCCGCGCCGGAGCGCAGCATGAAGCTGCCGTAGAGAAGAAACCACGCCGCCAGCAGAGCAAGCATCGCCCGCGCCGCGTGCAGACCAAGCGAGCGGCGCACCAGCTCGCCCAGACCCTCGCCGTCCTCGCGCCGGGAGAGAAACGAGCGGATAAAAATTATATACGCCAGTACCGGCGGCAGCGCCAGCAAAACGGACAGCCACGCCGCGCGCCCCGCAATGCGCGCCGCCGCACCGGGCACAAGCCGCAGCGCCGGAGCGAGAAAGAAAACGGTGCATGCTGCGAGAAGCTGCCTGGCGTTAAAGCTATAATCGGTATTCACGTATTCACCACCTGCTGCACGGATCTGCGGATGTCGTTGGAATGGCTGAGCTGACCCTTCACTGAAACATGCATCTCAAGCTCGCCGAGATATGAATCGAACGGCAGGGGGAGAAGCCTGTAAAGCGTGGGGGCGCTTTGCTCCGCCGCGCTGCCGAGGGCGAGAAAGTCGGACTCGAGCTTCGCCGACAGGCGCAGCACCGCGCTCATTCTCTCCGTCACACAGCGCTCAAGCTGCTCTGTGAGGTATGCCGAGTAATCCACGCTGTCAAGGTCGGCGCGCCCGCCGCTCTCGAGCACCGTTGCGCTCACATTGGCGCGAAAATCCATGCGCGTCAGCGTCCCATTGCTCGCCCAGCGGGGGATAATGTCGCAGCCGCCGTCCGTTATCTCCAGCGTCACGGTCTCGCCGCCGCGCCCGGGGACGACGACGTCGTTCACGCGGACGGTGTTTTTGATGAAGTCCACGCCTAGTGCGTTCTCCAGGTCTATGAACGCCGCAAGCTTCATGTCCTGCATCACGGCGTAGCCCGCCGCGGCGGCAGTCGCGCCCGGCTCCGTGGCGCCGCCGGATGTGCCGGTATCGGCGCTCCCGGCGGTGCTCTGCTGTATACCCGGCGCGTATTCCAGCGCTCCGACAAGGGCGCTGCCGTGGCGCAGCGTCTCGCGCGCGAGGTCGGAAACCGTATACGCCGCCGCCCCGCGGTCGTCGAGATATTCGCGCACGCCGCTGAGTATCTCGGCTATGCCGTTTTTGTCGTCGCCCGTCTGCGCCATAATGGTCTCGGCGGTGCTTCCTTTGATAATATATATAGGTATATCCATGCGGATGTTCGGAGCCTGACAAACGTAGTCAACGTATTCGCCCACACCGCGCTTTGCCGCATCCTCGCCCACAAGCATGGTGCTTATATGCGAGAAGAAGAGCGATTCCTCAAAGGAGTAGTTCTGCGCGCGTTCAAAGCCCGAGGCGATGCTCGCCCCTGTCACGCGAAGGCGCACCGGCGGCGTTCCGCGCTCACTGTCCGCGCCCGACGCGAGCGAGAGCACCACGCCCGCCTCCGCCGCGTCCAGCCCCATCGTGCGTATCACCAGCAGCTCCTCCATCTCGCGGTAGTTGGAGTATACGGACGCGCACGAGGAGAGCGCGGGAAGCATGGAGAGCACGAGGAGAACGCTGATAAGCCTTTTCATCTCTGCCGCCTCCTGTCAGGAGCGCCGACGAGCGGGTCGCGGTATCTGTCCAGCCTTTTCGGCAGACGCACGAAAAGCCGCACCAGTCCGCCGGGCATGCCCTCGCTCAGAGGCGCGGTGTAGTTGACGCCGAAGCTGTCCATCCGCGCAAGAAGAAACACCACAAGACACGTGACAGCCGCCACCCCGAAAAGCCCCGCCGCAATGGCCGCAATCACAAGAGCAAAACGCACAAGGCGCACGGCGCTGCCCATGTCCTGACTGGGCAGGGTGTAGCACGCGATGCCCGACAGCGCGACAACTATGATCGCAATGGGAGACACCACGCGCGCTTCCACCGCCGATTGCCCGACTATCAGCGCCCCGATTATCGAAACCGTGTCGCCGATGGGGTTGGGCAGGCGAAGCCCTGCCTCCTGCAAAAGCGCGAACGCGACAAGCATGCCCATCACCTCCAGTGCCGTTGAGAATGGCACGTCCTGCTTCGCCTCTATTATCGACAGCAGCAGCCTTGTCGGTATCATCTCCTGGTGATACATCGCCACCGCAACATATAAAGCCGGCAGCAGCGCGCTCAGTGCGAGCGCGAAATACCGCAGCACGGCAATGACGGTGGTCACGAGAAAGTGAAAATTAGCGTCGCTCGTCACGCGCATGAACTCTGCAAAGGTCACCGGCACGATAAGTCCGACCGGAATGCCGTCCACCAGCAGCCCGACGCGCCCTTCCAGAAGATACGCGGCGAAGCGGTCGGGGCGCTCGGTGTGCAGGAGCTGCGGAAAGGGGGAGGCGGGCGCATCGACTATGCCCTCCTCCAGCAGCCCGACGGACACGAGCCCGTCCGTGTCAAGCGTGTCCAGCCGGGATGCAAGCTCGCGCACGGTCTGCTCCGGCGCGACACCCTCCACGAACATCACCGCCACGCGAGTGGCGCTTTTGCGCCCGACGGTGCTCTCAACTACTTTCAGCTCAGGCGAACATATCCTCCGGCGAACAAGCGCGGTGTTGACGCGGAGGGTCTCCACGAAGGAGTCCTTTGCGCCCTTTATTGACTTTTCAAGCGTCGGCTCGGACACGCCGCGCGCCTTGTCGGACTTCACCTCAAAGCACAGCGCCGTTTGCAGCGTGTCAAATATCACGGCGCAGTGTCCGTGCGTCAGGGCGGAGACGGCGTCGTCCGCTGCGGCGCACTCCTTCACGGAGCAGCTGTATACCCCGCCGTGGAGCACGGCATAGAGCGCCTGAGCCTCGTCGCGTGCGTTCGCGGCGCGCGCGGACTGCGTCAGCGGCCGGAGCACGCAGGTGGATACCTCGTCCGCAGAGACTATGCCGTCCAGCCAGCACACGCTCAGCCGCACGTTCTTTTCAAGCCCGAAGGCGATCTCGCGCATCTGAAAATCGGCGCAGGTCGCAAATATACCGCGCAGCGCCTTTGCCGTCAGCGGCACGTCGTATTCCGGCAGCCTTATCGGGTGGTAAGGTCCGGTTTCATATTTAGACTTGTACATATGAGATAGCATTTCCAATGTGGCGCGGAAGTATGCGGAACACAAGATATAGTGTATTAAAAATTTGTTGCGGAAAAATGAAAAAAGTTGTTGACAAGCGGCGGAATCGGTGGTATATTAGCCAAGCGCTCGAGAGAGCGGCACAAGTTTCCCTGAGAGCCGGACAGATTCGCCTGAAGAAATTCAAAAAAATCTGAAAAAAGTTCTTGACAAACGGAAACCTCTGTGGTATAGTAAACAAGCTGTCGCCGAGAGGGGTCAGCGAGGAAAATGTACCTTGAAAATTGAACAATGTAAGAAAAGCTTATGCTAAATA
>ERZ808240.448-NODE-448-length-54466-cov-5.682601_pt1 | contig 54466 bp, 42 predicted proteins | sample MGYA00521084_ERZ808240 | MGnify/ENA primary metagenome ERZ808240 (study PRJEB31516, sample SAMN03275571) | gut metagenome | biome: mammalia-associated habitat; material: feces | host: Papio cynocephalus | place: Kenya | collected 2012-08-06 ...
CTGACTTCTTGGAGCAAACCTTTTCCGACTTTGGATTTCTCCAAATCTCCAAGACTTCACGGGGTAATCGCTTGTATCAAGTTTCTTTCCGTCACTCAGTCTGTTTTCCACGCTCTTCTTTCATCCCGTACCTCACGGTACTGGACTTGAGTTTCGCTATATAGTTATAACGACGTTCCTACTTGGGACTTTCACCCTTTAGATATATGACATGGCCGTCACACACTAAAACTGGTTTGAGGTTCATTTACCCCAAACCAGTTTTTTTATAACGGAAGGTCTTTCTTCTTAAAGACCAAGCCACCGAGAATGTAAGTGACAAAAGCAATAACAAGAAGAACGGAAAGTTTGACAAAATACAAACCCCAGTCTCCATTCATAACACTAAGAGGGTCGAATAATGAATCGATAGTGAGATAGTTGAAAATATTCATAAGATTGATACGAATAGTTCCCGGAATCGCCTTCGTTCCGAACAAACCTAAAATCGAACAGATAAAGAAGAAAATAGTGATCCCACCTCCAACACCAATTGCCTGATTCGTCTTATTGAAATAGCAAGAAGATAAGAAACAAATTCCGCTGATAGCAAGACAGACCATGAAATTGCCAAGAGAATAGCCAAGGACATGTGTTACAGGGAGAGACTGAATCAAATCCTGGCTTCCAAGTAAAATTCCGATTTCACGGGTAATCAATGTAGAAACAAGAAGTATGATTCCCATAACGATTTCGGAAAAAATCATATAACAACCTTCGGTGAAGATGAAAGAATTTCGTGTAGTTGGAGTAGAAAGGGTGAACGCAAGAGAACCAGTTTCAACTTTTTCAGAGACAAGGGATTTGGCAAGTAGGATAGAATATACCATTGGAATCAACAGTGCTGCAATACCAAAGGCAACTACTCCAACAATGATTCCATAGGTGTTCATATTGCCCATTTCCTTCAGGGATTCATCGACTGATGAAGGAAGTTGTGCTATAACGCCTAGGCTGGCTTTATTCATGCTATAGAGCATGCTATCCATGGTTGAATAATTGTTTTTAAGGCAAGTTGAATAATAATCCTGGTAAGAGGCAATGCCACTTACAGCATAGCCCCGAACCGTAGACATCGCCTGCGCTCCGGACATGGAAGAATTCTCAGAAGTAATCTCTTCGAGAGAGGAAATCTTTACATCATTCTTAGAATTATAAGTATCTATCAATTCCTTCTCCGCCATTTGTGAAACTTCTGTAATTGCCCGATTTACAATGGCAGAAGTCTTTATAGTCCTAGAATCATTATCAAAATAATTACCTTGCCCTTTTTGGATATCATAGAGATAATCTTTCATGAAAGCATTCAATCCTTCATGAATTTGATTGATGCTATCTATAGCATCCTTTTTTGCCTCTTCATATTCTTCGTCTGTATAATCTTCACCGGTAATTACTTGTTTATGCATTTTTTGAAGCATATTTGAGGTAGTTCCCATTTTTTCACCGACTTTGATATAAACATCCGGATTATATGACTTGATTGGCTTTTCTTCCATGATTTCATTACCATTATCAGCATATTTTCCCGTTGGAACAAGTTGAACAGGATAACCCAAATCATCAGTCTTATAGTTGACAGTGAAATTCGGAAGATATTGATAATAGGCAATTTCTTCCATAGTGTCCATTACATAATTCGATAGTGATGAAGCGATTGTTTCTTTGGAAATACGGTCATCCTTCAAATATTGTTCTGGATCCTTTTCATAAACTTTTTTCAAGTCCGAGACAACAAGATTAACAGCTTCCTTCTGTTCTTCATCAGCAAGTAGAGGAAGAAGTGAAAATGTGTTTTCGACTACAACCTTATTCTTATCTTCATTCTTATCATAAACACGGCTAATCGAATCAGCAAAAACAAGTTTGACTTTCTCAGTATTTTCATCGGAGAGATTCAAGGTTTCCTTGGCTGCATCACTAAGCACTTCAGGAATTACGGATTCAAGAATAGATTCAGTAGAAGCCGATTTGTCCAAAAAATAATAATCCAAATACATGGAAATAATATTTTCTGCTACTTTCTTTTCCGAATCAGATAAAGAAGTATCTTGGTCCAAAGTATTTTGGACAAGCTTCATAGTTGTAGATTTTGCACTTGCATGTGCTTTTTGTTTTTCTTCATCCGTCGATGCATCAAGAGATGCTAGGGCATAGCTAAGATCATAACCACGTTTCGCTGTGCGGATTCCAGAATTTAGCTTTTCATCATTGACTTCATCTACTGCGGTCGTAACAAGGCTTTGAACCTGACCACTATTATCAGCAAACGATTGATAAGCATTTGCCGTCTCATTATAGGCGGTATACAAGGAAACAGCTCCGCTTTTTATCGTACTTTCCATATCTGCATTGTCAAACAGGTTTTTCAAAGCATCAGCCGTAGAATTGATTTTCAAAGTAGAAAGGATGCCGATGATAATGACCATGATAAGTGCATTTCCGATACTGACAATCAAAAGACCGGAACGATTTGAATGGAGGCTTTCTTTAAAAAGCGGCATTGAAAAAAGGCCATGTTTCTTGAGCTTATTGGTAGCTTTCACTTCGGGAGGAAGCGCCATTTCTGTTTTATTGTCTTCTTCCGGTATTTTGATTTGGTTCAACAGCAATTCTTCTTTTGTTGACATTTTAATTTACCTCCGGTTTTTTTCCTTGTTTTCTTATTTCATCGAAATAAGTGGAAAGATTATATTTGACTTCGGAAACATATTTTAAATCCGAATTTTCAAGTTGTTGAAACAGAAGGGGCAAATTTTTCTTTGGAATCCGGATGGTAACTTGATTGAGTTCGGGTTTGACTTTTAGAATGTCTTCCCGTCCTTTCAAGAACTGAAGATATTGATCATCATTTTTGAACTCAATTTTAAAGTCTCTCAATGGACGATGTTTCACTTTGTTGACGTCAGCTATATCTATGATTTTGCCTTGTGACAAATAGGCAACTTTGTCACATACCCTTTCTAATTCCTCAATAGTATTGCTCGTCATCAGCATTGTAGCCCCTCTTTCTTTTTGTTCGAGAATCAAATTCAGAAGTTCATCTCTCATCAAAGGATCAAGTCCGATAGATGGTTCATCCATGATAAGAATTGGGGCCTTAAGCATCATGCTGGCTACAATAGCTGTTTTTTGTTTCATTCCTTTGCTCATACGTTTAGGGTATGCCCTGACATCCAGTTGCATTCTTTTTATTATTTCATCGGCATAGCTAAAGTCGCTTTCCTTCATTCCAAGACTAAAGCCATAATTTCTCAAAAATTCAATACCGCTTTTCACATCTGGAAAATTGATTTCGCCAGGTATATACCCAATATATCTTTTTAAATCGGCACTATTTTTATAGGCATCCTTGTCGTAAATATCGATTTTTCCTTTATCGGAGGAGATAAATCCCATGATTTGACGAATCAATGTCGTCTTTCCAGCTCCGTTTTCTCCAATTATACCGAAGGTTTCACCTTCTTTGATGTCAAAACTTACATCAAAATTTCCACGGCCTTTACCATAATCCTTATAAATATGTGTTAGTCGAATAACTGTCTTTTGAGAACCATCATCCATTATTTGATTCCTCCATAAGTTCTATCCTCCTTATAGAAGGACATGAAGTAATCCTCAAGTGTCTCTTTCTTCTCCGAAAAATCCGCAAGAGCAACTCTAGGAATTTTTTGAAACAATTTACTAATTTCACTTTCCGGTAAAGAAACAAGCAAGGAACAAAGGTTATTGGGCAAATCATCGACCTGATAACCGGAATTTCTTAAAGTATCCTTTGCTTCCGATGCCGTTTTGTGATCCAAATAGGTGATTTTGTACTGCTTTGTTGCTTTGTGTTTCAGTTCATCGGCAACAAAGTCGGAAACAATCTTTCCATCCTTAATCACTGCAATACGATCACAGCAGGAATCCACTTCCTGAAAAATATGGCTTGAAAGAAGAATCGTCTTATTGCGTTTTTTCTCCTGTCTGACAAGATCAACAAACCTTTCCTGCATTTCCGGATCAAGTCCAGACGAAGGCTCGTCCATGATAATGATATCCGGATCTGACATAAAAGCACAGATAATGGCGGTCTTTCTTTTCATACCTAGAGACATCTCTTTACAATAAAGATTCGGATCATAATCAAAGGTATTAACTAGCCAATTAAGAAAAGTGTCATCTGTGACGCCTTTCAATTTTTTCTGTTCAGCAATGACTTCACTACCTTTCAAAGCCATTGGAAGGGCAACTTCGCCTGGAATATAAGAAACTCCTTGCATGATGACCTGGCGATCTTTTAAGGAATTGACTCCTCGAAGGAGTGTTTCACCGCTATCAGGAACCGAAAAACCCATCAGATGACGAATCGTAGTTGATTTTCCAGCTCCATTTGGGCCCAAAAATCCAAAACATTCCCCTTTATGAACGGAAAAAGAAACATGGAACACGCCTCTTCCCTGTCCATAGTCTTTTGTAAGATCCTTGATTTCGATAACATTCTCCATTTTGATCCTCCAATATAATTATTGCACTTAAGTCCAATAATTTGCATGCAGTATATTATTACTTTTCTATACCAATATCAATACTTAAGTGTTATAATTTTTGATGAAATGGTTTTATACAGGAAGGTTGTTAAGAATATGATACAAAAGCAAAATACAATGTCAAACAACGCAAAAGAGGACTCGAGAACGATTCGGTCCAAAAGAGATCTTGCCAATGCGCTTGAGGAACTTCTACAGGAAAAAAACTATGATGATATCGGAATAAAAGAAATCACTGACAAAGCCATGGTAAGTAAAAATACCTTTTACAATAACTTCAATGAAAAGAATGACCTACTCCGTTTTGTTTTCGAAAGACTTGAAGAGAATTTAATGAAAGAGGTCAAACCGTTTTTGGATAAAGCTAAAGGCCTGCATCCAACGAAATACATTTTTCTTACGAAATGCATCGATACTATCATCCACTTCTTCTACACCGGAAATCTTCCACTGAAGAAAATGATACAACAAGATAAATCACACACCTTATATTTTGAACTTTCTTCATTCATAAAAGATTTGCTAAACCGTATGGATAAAATTTACGATAATCTATTATCAAATCGTCTCAATCAAGAGGTAGCTTCGATTTTTTATGGTGGGGCTTTTGCATCACTTGTCTATTTTTCCATTCAAGATAATGTCGAAATTTCCGAAAAGGCACTAGAAAAATCCGTCCGTCTTATGGTTTTTCCAGCTATAGAATAAAATTTGAGATATAATAAAATCAAGGAGGGATAAATATATGGATGCTTATGAAAGTCTACTTAAAAGGCGTTCTATACGTAATTTCAACGAAAAAGAAGTAGAAGAAGAGAAAGTGGATAAAATAATTCAGGCAGGATTGTATGCTGCAAGTGGAAAAAATAGACAATCTGCGATTATCATTGAAGTAAGAAACAAAAAAACGCGCGATATGTTAAGTGAATTGAATAGGAAAATCGGAGGTTTTCCGGAAGGATTCGATCCATTCTATAAAGCTCCAGTCATTTTGGTCGTGCTAGCAAGAAAAGATGTCAATACACACATCTATGATGGCTCACTTGTCATGGGGAATCTCATGCAAGCCAGCTATGATCTTGGGCTCGGTTCTATCTGGATTCATCGCGCAAAGGAAGAATTCGAAAACGAAGAAGGAAAAAAACTCCTTAAATCATTGAATATTCAAGGTGATTACGAAGGAATCGGCCATTGTGCCATCGGTTATACCGATAACCTAGATGTACCAAGCCATCCAATCGAAAAAGGAAGGGTGTATAAGATCTAGCTAAAACACTCATTGCGCCTTTAATCCTGAAGAAGAAACCTTTATAATAGTATGGTCGGCCCCGTAGCTCACCTGGATAGAGCATCTGACTTCGAATCAGAGGGTAAAGAGTTCGAATCTCTTCGGGGTCACCATCAGAAAAAATGCCTGTCCGAAATCAAAGACAGGCTTTTTTAATTCACTTGATTTCCTTGCGGTCGATTTTCCTGAAAAGAACCAAAGTCAGAATACCCGCGACAAAACATCCGGCAACATCTGCGACAATAGGGGCAAAAAGGCAGAGATTGATTCCATTTCCTTTTCCTTGTTGTTCACCAAGATAGCCGAACAAAATCAAACATGGGACAAAAACGATAATATCCCTGCAAAGAGAAGTGATGATTGCTTGAATTGGATGCCCAACAGCTTGGAAAAAAATAGCTGACATTTTGATAAAGCAACAAAACGTGATTGTACATAGGAATATGCGGAAGAATTTTTCTCCGAATTCCAAATATAGCGAATCATCCACAGAACCGAAAAGAAGAAGAACGGCTTTTGGAAAGAAAACAAAGAGGATTGTAAACAGAATACCTACAATCATTGTAGCAAGGAAAATGAGGAAATAAGTCTTTTTCACTCGATTGATTTTGTTTGCACCTATGTTATATCCTAAAATCGGCTGACTGCCAAGTACGATACCGACAACAATGTTAATAACAATCGTGAAAACTTTTGTCTGAATCGCCATGATTGAAATCGGAATATCTTTTCCGTACTTTGAAAACTCTCCGTATTTAGACAAAACGCGATTACAAGTAAGAGAAACAATTACTATAGCAACTTGAGTAATGAAAGTAGAGATACCAAGCTCAAATGCTTCTATTGAGTTTTTGAAATCCGGAATCAATGATTTCCATGTAAGATGGAATGTCCTAGACTTTCTGAGATAAAGCATACAAATAGCAAAAGATACGACCTGACCAATAACGGTGGCAATAGCAGCACCTTTCATTCCCATATCTAGAGCAAAAATAAAAATAGGATCAAGGATGATATTCACGACAGCCCCACTTCCTGTAGCAATCATGGAAAATAAAGGAGAACCATCTGCACGTATATCACACTCGAACATATTCGTAATCATGAAAAAAGGAAAAAACCATGCCAAAATGAAAAGGTACTCTTTCGCCAATGGCAAAATATTATCAGTTGCTCCGAAAAGTACAAGAATCGGGTCCATAAAAACAATAGACACAAAAAGAAGAAACAAGGAAAAAATAATGTTCAGACTGAAACAGGTTCCGATGGCTTTGCTTGCCTTTTCAGTATCCCTTCTTCCTTGGCATATGCTAAGAAAAGCAGCAGAACCATCACCAAAAAACCAAGCAAATGCCTGAGCAATTACTATAACAGGAAAGACGACACCTGTAGCCCCGTTCCCAAGAAATCCCAATCTTGAATTACCGATAAAGATCTGATCAACCAAGTTATACAAAGAAGAAATCAAAAGAGAAAAGACACAGGGAAGAGAAAATTTAAACAGAAGTTTCGAAATTTTCTCTTGGCCAAGATAAGTACTATGATTATTTTCCATATTCACCTCACAAACCTGTGTATTGTAACAAATATATAAGGAAAATATAAGGAGAATATTGTTTTAATTTTCCTGAACATGCAATTCCGAAAGATCATAGATATTGTTGCTTTTTTTGCCTGTCGTGACAAATTCAACTTGAAAATCAATGTACCCAGATGAATCCAAGTACTCTTCTTTATTCAAAATCAAGGAATAACCAAAAGCGGTTTCTTTCATCTCTAATTCTTTTTTCGTTGATTTATCCGTAATAACGGCTTTAGGAATCAGCAGGTCTTCGTCTAAACCGTGTTTATCAATCAAGGAAAGACTCAACGTAATCTCATCACCATTTACTGAATAAGTAGAATTTGCAGTAGGAAGTCTACCAATCCTTTTCAAATAATTGTATTCATATGGATTCACTTCCAATAAGGAATCAATTACTTCACTTTTCCCTTGAAGCTGCATATTTATGTAATCCTTATCGAAAAGTTCCATGTAGGTTTTCTCATCGCTATATAAATCGACACCCAAAGCAAGTTTATTTCCAGGTATAGTGACACCGAGGCTAGACAAAATGGTTGGAAAAATGTCGAAATGGGAATATTTTCTTGCGGAAGAAATCGTACGTTTTTTTGCACTATTGATAAAACAGACATAGGAACGTCTGGAAAATCCATCCTGTACAGCCTGCTTACAAAAATACGTTGACATGGTTGGATGGTCTCCAAGGATGACAATTGTAGTATTTTCTCTAGTCAAATTCGGAATATCCTTGTTTCCATCTTTTCCATAAAACCAATCAACAAATTCGCTTGCTTGTTTAGAAGAACAGCGGATAACGTTTGCATATTGATTGTCACCATAATAATCCGGACATTTTTGACATAGGAATCCATCTTGGTGGCCATCGTTATTGCCAATATAAAAATGGGTATCGACGGTCAAAAATTCATAATTGAAGGGGACCAAAGATTCCGAATAGTTTTCCGCTTTGTCTTTGATTTCCTCTTTTGCATATTCAAACAAATGATAATCCATGAATCCCCACTGGTTTTCAACACCGACTCCATATTTACTATGATACGTATAGAAGTCATGCACGTCAAAATCACCATGGCTTTTAAAATAAAGGCTTCTACCAGCAAAGCTAGAATCACTCCCACACAAAAACGTCTGATCATAACCTTGCTGCTTTAAAATATCACCTAAAGCTAAAACATGTGGGAAAAATGTCTCTTGTGTATCCATGTTATTTTGACCCAAAGATGTTTTAAAAGGAAGCCCTGTCGAAGTGGAAAATAATCCAGCCATGGTCCAATTTGTGTATTCTAAACTTATCGAACCATTGAGAGAAACACCATCAGAAAAGCATTCATTTTTCATGGCTAAATCAGTCAGTTCCTCGATGTAATCATCCTGGAAATATCCGCCATGTTCGATATCAGAATAAGTCATCTCCATGCTTTCCATATAAAGGCAGATAAGATTCCTTTTTTGTTGAGGAAATTCCAAGTCCACATCATTTGGAGAAACATAATAAGTATCAATAAAATCAGATTTCTTGTTTGAATTTTGAATATAATCCCGAACTCCCAAGTAATCATAAGCAAAAACCGATTCGGGAATAGAGAAGCAGAAAGAAGAAATCAAGGCAACACAAAGGAGGGATGAGCGGAATATCTTCCTCCTTTTTTCGGATTTTATTCGAAAACAAAAAGAAAAAAGGTAGAGAATCAAAACAAAAGCTGTCAAAAGAACCGAAGGAAGAACCACCTCCAAAAGAAATGTCACAACACTTTCGACAGTGGTTCCGCTAAGGGTCTTAAGCTGCATGATAAGTTCATAAAGAGACAAATTAGACCAATTGGACATCATGAAATGAAAAGCAAATCCAATAAAAAAAGATAGAAAAAGAAGAAGAAATAGCAAAATGATTCCTATAATTTTTAAAACCGAATGAATTCTATTAACAGATTTTTTATTATTCATGCATCCATTATGAATGAAAAAAGAAAAGAATGCAAAAAATATCTTTACAATTCGTTTTCAACGAATCATAAAAGCTCTTTCATTGTTAACATTTAAAAAACATTATCTTTTTTCAAATTGATTTTTTCTAGTAATTCCATTTCTCATTTTATGTGTATTTGCTATAATTTTATCGTATTCATTTTAAAAGAATAGAAAACATGAAATCAGATATCAGATCTTTGGAAATCACATTATCGGACCATTTGAATGAAAGGCCTTCATCCCTATTGTCATTGGAAGTCAAAGACATAGATTCTTTTGTTTGTGATCTAAGAGAAGAACCGATTCGCCTAGAAGAGAAGAAAATTGGGAGGCGAAAATCCAAAAAAGGAAAACATATAACCTATATCAAAAAATGTAATTCAAACGAAGATATTCTTTCATGTTTATATAAAAATCAGAAAGAACAAGAAAGAAAGCATGGATATTCTTACCTTTGTCTTGCATTTCCTTTTTTGAAAATAGATTCAGTCGAACAACCTTTACTTTTCCTGCCCATCGATCTCATAAAAATTCAATCGGATTATTTCATTCAAAGTAAATGGGATTATTCAATCCACCAGAATCAAATTTTTTCTTTAGAAAATATAAAAATCCCAGAATATGATAAAAGCAAAAGTCTCAAGGAATATCTATCAGCGCTTAATTATCTTTTCAAAAGCGAACCTAAAATCCATTTAGAACAGGAGGTAGAAGTTTTAGAGTTCGATTTAGATTCATGGATTTTAGAAAAACACCTTGAACAAATAAGTGCAACTGAAAAAGAACAATATTTGCAAAGATTTATACCTTCCGACAAAAAAACACCATCGAATCAACAAACTTTTTTCCATATACGCGATTGTGGTGAAAAAGAAGAAGAATGCATAAAGAGTTTGAATTTAGGAAATAGTTTTTCAGTTTCCTTCGCTCCTGGATATAAAAAAGAAGACATTGAGCTAAATCTCACTGCCGATGCTTTGATTCATAACAATAAGGTTTTGGTTGTTTCATCTAACCGAGAAGAACTAGAAAGATTTAAAAATGCGTGGGAAACAACCAAGACAAACGATTTAACATTATCTCTTTTTAATAGGGAAAGTACTAAGCGGGAATTAGCAATTTCCAAAAACTGTTTTGATAAAAAATATGTTAATCCTGTCGAAAAAAACACAATCGATAAAACTTCAAAAGAAAAACTAGATGATTATGCATGTTCATTTTATAAAAAAGATAAGGACTTCAATAAATCACCTGCAGAACTGTATCCTGAACTTTTAGGTCTTAGCAATATGCCTTTATTGACAGACTGTGAATTTGACATATTAGATTTTAAAGGGATCAAATATGAATATGCCTTAAACAATATACGTTTCATCCAGAATGATTTGCAATCCTTTACAAAGGATTATAAATCTCATGTCTACTATGGTTTATTGATTAATGATAAAGCATCTTTTCAATCTTTTCAAAAAACAATTTTCAAATGCAAAAGAAATATAGATACTATTAGAGCCGTAATTTCAACTATTTTCCCAGAAAAAAAACTAAGTGACTTTAATATTAACCAGATAAAAAATATCTTCGATTTTCTTAAGAAGTTTTATTCTTTATCCATCGTGGAGCCGCTTTTCTTCCAGGCAACAAAAAGAAAAAATCTAGTTCTTAAACTTAACGAACTTCTTCCCATGATAGCAATCGAAGAAAATCTTATCCGAAATATCTTGCGAATAGCTAAACCTGAGATTTTGAAATTAAATAACCTTCAATATATAAAAGATAGGTTCGATAACAAATATCAAAGAGTATTTTCATTGTTCTCTTCCGGCTATCGTAAAGACATGCAGATGTTAAACCAATACGCACTTTCTCCTCTTAGCAAGGATGAAGCTTTTGAGTTAGTCAGTCTTTTGGAAAACTATAATGTCAATCATAAAAAAATCAGTTTATTTTTAGCAAAACTCAAAAAACAACTATCAGAAAGCACTAATTTGACGGAAAATAACTGCGGAAAATTTGTCGAAGAGAACCTTTTCTACGAACACATTAAAGGTGATATCGATTTTCTAAAAGACAAACCATTAAATGAAGTCCTCACTTTCAAAAAGAATCTACCAATCCGAAATATAAATTCAGTAGATTTTTCCTGTTCGTTGGAAATCTTCTATGACAAAAATATCATCCAATTGAAATCCATGAATCTCCTGGAATATTCCGATTTCATAACAAAATCCATCCAGGAATTAGATAACCTACCAAAATTTCTTACTTTCCTTAGAAGAATAGAACTTGCAAAAAAAGACAACTATGGCTCTTTCTTAGATAGCTATCTGAAAAAAGACTTTGAGGAAATAACCCTTTTAGATTGTTTTAAAAAGAAATATTTAACTTCCCTTCAAGATTATTTTTACAAAAAACACCCTATTCTTGGTGAAATGAGCGAAAAAGAATACGAGAAAACATTGGCTGATTTTGAAAAGAAAACGAACGAAGAAGAAAAATCAAACCTTGTTTATTTAAAAAATCAGTTGAATCAAATTCGTTATACGGAAATTGAGAATTTTCCTCCTATGGAAGCAAAAAGGATTTTCCGAAAAAGCAATGATGTTTTAGATTACATGGAAAATCATTTCCAATTACTGCAAATTGTATTTCCTCTTCACATAATGACGATATCTCAGGCCACACGTCTGCTTCCGGAAAAAGGTGAATATGATCTTATCCTTCTCCTTGACCAAGGAAACTCCACGATTTTAGAAATCATTCCTCTTCTTGCAAAATGCAAACAGATGATCATTTTAAGGGATATTTGTTTATACAATTCAAACCCTGCTTCTCTTGCCTGCATTAGTGATGAAAACAATATTATCTTAAACCATTCGGAAATCGATGAAGATATCCTCGATTTTTCAAATCGTCAATTTTTCGCATCAAGCCTCATTTCCTATCCTTATTTCAATAAAAATGCCATTAACATAAGATCCTTCACTTATACAGAAAAAACAGATCCCAAGCTAATCGAACATGAAATACTTCTTGAACTCGAAAACGAAAAGAAAGAGAATCCAAAGGAAGCGATAAGTATACTCACTCTTTGGGAAAATCAACGAGATAATTTAAGCAAAGAAACCAAAGAAGAGGTAGTATGTCTCAATGATTTCAAAGGACAAAGAAAACATGTCATCATATCTTTATACGAAGCGTTTGAAGAAAAAGAAGGCAATCCTTTCTATCAGGATAATGGAAAAAACAATTTAATAAAACTTTTGACTTCTGCTGAAAAAAGACTTACGATTCTTTATTTCAAGAAAATCAATTCCCAAACAAACCAAAATGGTCTTCCTCCATGTCTTAAGATTCTAAAAGAATACCTATACACATCTAGGAAAAACTTTTCCATTCTCGAAAGAAAAGATAAACTCCAATTTGAAAAAATCAAATCTTTCCTCTTGGAAAAAGGATACGAAATGCTGCCTGATTCCACCTACAGAAACGCTTTTGATTTCATTCTCATCAAAGATAATGTTCCGTTTGCTGTCCTTGATTTCTACAATTCAAAACTAGAAAGTATAGATAATACTTTCGAACGCGATTTAAAGAGGAAAAAAGTCGTTGAAGAACGAGGCCTTCATTATCTAAGAATCCTTCCATCCTGCTTTTCAAATGAAGAAAGAGCAAGCTTATCTTGGTTAAACAACTCTCTGAAAAAAACAGAAAAGCTTCTCACAAAAAGAACCCTACATTGATAAAATCAAATGGGGTTCTTTTTTGTTCAATTATCGGATCTTGAATATCCGTTGATCATATGACACGATGCGGTATAAAGGACATTTTTAAGACACTGATCCGTCTCATTCTGGCATAACTGAGAAAGCTTGTTGTTTGCTTCTTCTAGATTTTTATCAGAAAAATCATATTCATGGAGAATCTCATAGGACTTAGAAACCAATGAGGCTTGATATCGCTCTATAAAAATCGAACACATTTGAAAATGACTGTCCACAAGTGCACCAATCAGTCTACTTGCCCAATAAAAATTCGAACTATCCACGTGTAAAGTGGTATTGGAAAAATAATCCGGAATCTTAGTTACATTGGTGTAAACCGGAACGACACTATTAAAGGCATTGCTCCCAAAGCAAATCCATTCTATAGACTGCTTGGATTTTGGAAGATATCCTCTTATTTGGGCAATAGACATAAAAGAAGTACGCGAAATACCGATAGGACGAAAAGCGCCTTTCATCTTCTCATCCTTGATTTTGGAATAACAATCATAGATGGTTCCTTGATAATGGGAAGAAAGAATGTACTTGACATCCTCTACAGTAATTTTATGTTCAGGAACAAGACACCAAGGAAGATCATCGGACAGAGGCGTGTATCTGGCATTTTCTCCATCGAATTTAAAAGTATGTCCGTTAAAATAACGAAGCATATACCACGCTCTTGGTGTATTGTACACATGATCCGAATCATCATGGCTTCCAAAAGCAAGACGTGGGGAAAACTTACCGTCTGTAGACAAATCAAGATGAAATTCATTCACAAAATCCTTCAAATCCGGAGAACAAAGATTTTCTTTCTGATTCGAAAACGCATCATCGAAATCAAAAGAATCAATCCCAAGCTGATTAGGAAGAACGACATAGCTATCATCGGGAACTTTCTTTGCCATCCAGTGATGTCCGCCGATTGTTTCCAAATACCAGATTTCATCTTTATCGGAAAAAGCAATCCCGTTTGATTCGTAGGTCCCATAAGTTTCAAGGAGGTTCCCAAGTCTTATTACTCCTTCCCTTGCACTATGAATATAGGGAAGAACCAGTACAACAAGATCTTCCTCACCAATGCCTCCAAAAACCTCTTCGTGGTCCTCCGTCTTCGTAATTAGTTTTACATACGGATCGGCTCCGAGAACACGGGGATTAGTCGTAATTGTCTCGGTAGCGGTCATAGCCACATTTTCTTCATTGATTCCGCTTGCCCCCCAAATTCCTTCTTTCCGGTCGACATTCGGCATCAATGTATATCGAAGAGGATTGTCAGGAAGTTTGATTTCGACGTGGGAAATCACACTCTTATACGCTTTAGGTTGCATTTTAGGTAGAACGACCTCCATTCTCTTAGGCGTAAAAACACCGCTTGGTGAATCATCGTTCCGTGCAATCATCGTAGACCCGTCATAACTGGCTTTCTTTCCAACCAGAATTGTAGTACATGCCATAATAATTTCTCCTTCTTCCTCATTATACAGTTAGCTATTTCTAATTTCAACCATTTAAAAAGCCGGTAATTGCTTACCGGCTCCTTATTTATTTCAATGGTTTCCACTTCCAGTTTGCGATTTCAGGCATATCAAGTCCGACTTCGCGGATATATTGAGAATGTTGAACAAGCTTATCACTCATCTTCTGATAGAGATAAGCACCTTTGTTCCCTAGTTGTGGAAGTCTGAGGATAACATCCTGTACCAAATGGAAACGATCGATATCGTTCTGTACTCTCATATCGAATGGAGTGGTAATGGTACCTTCTTCCTTATAACCTCGGACATGAAGATTGCGATTATGTCTACGATAGGTCAACTCATGAATCAGAGTAGGATAACCATGGAAATTGAAGATAATGGGTTTGTCTTTGGTGAAAATCATATCGTATTCTTCATCACTTAATCCATGTGGGTGTTCGTTCTTAGGCTGCAGCTTGAACAAATCAACAACATTGACGACACGAATCTTCAGTTCGGGAATTTCTTCATGAAGAATACTAACAGCAGCAAGAGTTTCCAAGGTCGGAGTCTCTCCTGCACAAGCCATGACGATATCCGGTTCTTGATTTTGATCTGTGGATGCCCATTCCCAAATAGAAATACCTTGCGTGCAATGTTTGACAGCTTCTTCCATAGAAAGCCATTGAGGACGCGGATGCTTACTTGCAATAATGACATTGACATAGTTACGACTTCTTAGGCAATGATCCATTGTTGAAAGAAGGCAATTGGCATCCGGTGGCAGATAAAGACGCACGACATCCGCTTTCTTATTGGCAATATGATCCATAAATCCTGGATCTTGATGCGTAAATCCATTGTGGTCCTGCTGCCAAACAGTGGAGGCCATGATAAGATTCAAGGAAGAGATTTTCTGCCTCCAAGGAAGCTGATTGCAGACTTTAAGCCATTTAGCATGCTGAGCTACCATACTATCGATGATTCTGGCAAAAGCCTCATAACTGGCAAAGAACCCATGTCTTCCCGTTAGAAGGTATCCTTCAAGCCATCCTTCACAACAATGTTCAGAAAGATAAGAATCAATCACTCTTCCATCAGACGAAAGGAATTCATCCGTAGATAATGTCTTATTGTCCCATTGTCGTTTAGTCGCTTCAAAGACATAATTGAGACGATTCGATAACGTCTCATCAGGTCCGAAAATACGGAAATTCCGTTCTTTATCATTATAAGCGATGACATCACGAATGAATTTTCCCAATTCGATCATATCCTGTCCGTCTTTGCTACCATGTTCCAGTACGTCAAACGCATAGTTTCTAAAATCAGGCATCTTCAAATCGCGAAGCAAATAACCTCCATTTGCATGAGGGTTTGAACCAATTCTTCGGTTACCAACAGGAGCAAGGTCCTGAAGTTCTTTTAGTAAATGGCCTTTTTCATCAAACAAATTTTCAGGATGATAACTTCTCAACCATTCCTCTAATTGTCTAAGATGTTCCGGGTTTCTTTCATCCATGGAAATAGGGACTTGATGTGCACGGAAAGAATTCTCAACCGGTTTTCCATCGACAAACTTGGGTCCTGTCCATCCCTTTGGAGTACGTAAAACAATCATCGGCCAAGTTGGGCGACTCGAATCATTTTCCTCTCTGGCATGTTTTTGAATCGCTTTTATTTCTTCGATAACTTTATCCATGGTCTGAGCCATTATGCGATGCATCGTAAGAGGATCATCGCCTTCAACATAATATGGCTTCCAACCCATACCACGTAAATACATGGTGAGTTCTTCTTCTGGTATTCTGCTTAAGACAGTCGGATTCGCTATCTTGTATCCATTAAGATGTAAAATCGGAAGAACCGCTCCATCATGAATAGGATTCAAGAATTTGTTGGACTGCCAGGAAGTAGCAAGAGGACCTGTCTCGGCTTCACCATCTCCCACGATAACCGTAGCAATCAAATCCGGATTATCAAACACGGCTCCAAAACCATGATCGAGCGAGTATCCAAGTTCACCCCCTTCGTTGATGCTTCCAGGAGTCTCTGGAGCACAATGGGATGGTATGCCTCCTGGAAAAGAAAACTGCTTAAAAAGTTTCTTCAGCCCTGCTTCATCACGTGTGATGTTTGGATAAATATCCGTATAGCTTCCATCAAGATAATCATTGGCGACAAAAAAATTTCCTCCATGTCCTGGACCAGAAAGAAGAATCATATCAAGATCATATCTTTTGATAACACGATTGCAATGGACGAAAACAAAATTTTGACCAGGAACTGTTCCCCAATGTCCGACGATTTTTTTCTTGATATCATCCATGACAAGAGGTCTTTTCAAAAGAGGATTATCCAAAAGATAAAGCTGGCAGGCACTAAGATAATTGGCGGCCATGAAATACCGATTCATCTTTTCAAGAAGCTTATCGGTAATAGGGCCTTTTTCTTCAATAAAAGTTTTAGTTTCCACGATTGTTTCTCCTTGTTTTCAAATAGTCTAGCACAAAGCCCATTATTTGTTCACCGAGTTTGACGTATGAAATGTTGATTTTGTGCAATTTTTACACTTCTTTAAAAATACAAAAATTTTAAATTTACATATTTTTTAAAAAAGAGAGCCCAAGGAAAACCTTGGGCAATATCATTACAGAGTAGGCACAGTCTTAGATCCGTCTTTATTAGGATGTTCTTCCATATATTTAATAATCGGCTTAAAATTCTTTTCCGGATTGCCAACTTTGCATTGGCTGACTTTCTTAACCTTACCTTCGACAATTGCCTGAGCCAAGTCATGACATCCAGCATAACCACAATTTCCGCAGTTTGCACCGGGAAGCATCTTTTCCACAGCGCTGATTCGTGGATCCTCTTCGACATGAAGGAATTTTTCCGCAATAACGAGGAGGACAGCCATGACAACGCCAATAGCAAGAAGAATCAAAAATGCATAAAGTGCAATGAGCCAATAATTCGTTTGACTTGTCTCTTGAGCTAAACTTACAAAATTCATTTGTTTTCTTTCTCCTTATGTTCATTCTGAATTTTCTCGTCTTTATCTTCATCCTGATTGTAATAAAGATTAAAGTGACAGGAAGTTTCTTTACATCCGTGGCATTTTTGTTCGTTGGGATGAATATTTTCACACCCTTTAGGAGCAGGAGTACGGCGATAGAGTATATAACTGACGACAAAAATAGCGACAAGAAGTATAATGACAAGAATAGCAAGAATGATTCGAACAGTTTTCGACATGGATTAAGCGCCAATTCCTGCGAGTCCCATCATAGCCATGGACATGATAGCAGCCGTAATCAAAGCAATTGCAACGCCTTTAAAACAAGAAGGAACTTCGTTTTCTTCAAGTTTCATACGAATGAAAGCAAAAAGACAAATGATGATAAGGAAACCAAGACCCGTTCCAACAGCATTTGCCATGGAAGAGAGGAAGGATAATCCAGTATCCGTATTTCCTTGAACAACGCCAAGAACAGCACAATTCGTTGTAATCAAAGGAAGATAAATACCAAAGGCTTTATATAGAGAAGGAGATGTTTTTTTGATAAAAAGACCAACAATTTGAACCAATGAGGCAATAACAAGAATGTAAGTCAAAGTATCCATAAAAGGAATTTCAAGAGGTGCGAGAATATAGGTATAAATCGGCCAGCAAATCAAAGAAGCAAAAACAATAACAAAGAGAACAGCAAGTCCCATTGAGAAGGAAGATTTGATTTTGTTTCCAACACCAATGAACGAACAGATACCATAGAACCTTGATAGAACAACATTGTCAATCAACATGGAAGAGACAATGGCTAAAAGGAATGATGTAAAAATCGCCATTTTTACTTACCTCCGTTTGCCTGAAGCTTGCTAGCTTCCATGGCTTTCTTTCGTTGTGCCAGAAGTTCCATCTGCTGTTTTTTCTTCTTTGCCTTTTCAAGGTTGGATTTATGAAGCGATACAGCGGTGATAATGGCAATTACGACACCCATAACAACAAACGCACCTGCGGGTTTAGAGAAGAAAGGCATAGAATAATCAAAATCATACATTTGAGTAGTAGGGTTGAAGTAGCTGAGAATCGGAATGCGGATGATATAAGGAATAAAAGTAAAGATTTTTCCAATTGTAATCATTCCTGTTCCCAGGATCTCACGGACAAGGCCAAGAATGGAAATAGCAATTGTATATCCAAGACCGTTTCCAAGCCCATCAAGAAGAGAATCGAATACCGTATTTTTATTGGCAAATGCTTCGGCTCTTCCTAAAACAATACAATTAACGACAAGAAGGGAAAGGAAAACACCAAGAGAAGAATAAAGTTCAGGGATAAAAGCTTCTGTGAACATCTTTACCAAAGTAACAAATGCAGCAATGATAACAATATAGCAAGGAGTTCTAGCTTCATCGGGAATGATTTTTTTCAAAGCGGAGATAAGAACATTGGAACAGGTAAGAACAAAGGTGAATAGAATTCCCATACCAAAACTGGATTCGAAACTGGTCGTGACAGCAAGGGCCGGGCATGTACCCAAAACAGAGACAAACAGTGGATTCTGCTTCCAAATACCATCGACAAATGAATCTCTGTGCTGAGACGATTTTTTCATTTCAGTAGACATATCAGTTAAGACCTCCATCTTTAACTGCAGATAGGCTGAGCTTGGCCATTTTCACAATATGGTCTTTAGATTTTGTTGCCCCTGCAATAACCAAGGAATCAATATCATTATTCTTGAAATCGAAATCAGCAATAGCTTCCTGCACTCTGCTTTGATATGCAGACTCCTGAGAATCAACGTAGACTGATTTGATTTTTGCATTCTCCCCAATTCCGTCGATAGCCGTATAGAGAACCATTTCACTCGATGAAGTTCCAAGATATTCGTATTCACTAGTTGTCTCAATGACATATCCGATTGTAGAATCGCCATCCTTGACTTGATACGCCGCTGATACATCGCTGAAGTTCTTTTTGAAATCCGAACTGAATTCGCTTGACATTTCAGTAAAGAGATAAGTCTTATCTGCAGTATTGAACATCTTCTTAACTTCCTCTGGAGCAACACCAGGAAGAGGCTTGACTTTTGCAGTCCCAAGAACAACAGACTGTGCTTCTCTTGCCATATCACGAATCATAGTCGCACCAAAAGTAGCACCGCACTTGACATTCTCAATATCCGTTTCTTTGTCACATCCGCGGTTATAAGCATCAACATAATTGGGTTCAAGAATATTTTTATATGATTCAGTATCCTCAATCAAATAAATCGTACACAGTGCACCGCTTTTGGTAATACCGATAGCCATGGTCACATCGCCATAGCCGTTTTTGCCATAGCATTTGAAGACATAAGAACCATTGGCTTCTCCGTCCCCTACAAATTTCCATTGCTTCAATGTATAAGTGACTTTGTATTTTTCATTGACACTTATTTTTGTGGAACCACCATTAGAATCGACTCCATCATATTTAACTTCTTCATAATCAGAAATTTTGCCACCATAAATCTGAGGAAGGGCATCCAATTCTTTTTTAGCGGCATTTTCCTTGATCTTTGGAGCTGTTACTGCATTAGCAACACCGATAACACCAGCACTGACAGCAGAAATACAGCCAAGAACCAAAGAGACCTTCAACATCTTTTTAATCATTTCGTTCATATTAGAGCACCTTTACGCAGACGGCCCAGACAATGATAAGACTGGTAAATGCAAAAACACCAGCCATACAAGCTATCTTTTTCCATGTCCATCGATTATCGGACCACTTGTAATAATCAATCATCGGCGTAACCATATTGCCAATCAATATCGCATAAACCACGCCTTCCGGAGAAGAAGAGAAAAGTCTCATCAACGCTGTTAAGCATCCAAGAATGATGCCATACAAAACCCTTCCCGGAGCAGTGATTGGAGAAGTAACAGGATCTGTTGCCATAAAAACCGCACCGAACATCAATCCTCCGGCAAGCAGCTCATAGGTAGCAAAATAGAACGGATTAAGATGAACAGTATCCGTAAGCCAAAAACCGGCATACCAAAGAATGGCACCAGCAATAGTCATAAGAACAAAGAAAGTAGCAAGATATGCTACCGGAATGCGGAAATCGATAGCCTTGCGAGCAATAAGATAAATCATTCCGACAAGAATGAGGACTTTGCAAACTTCACCCATAACGCCTGGGATTCTTCCTAAGAAAAGATCTAATAAGGAATAATTCGTAAGATTAGGATTGTTGAATACACCAGAATTGATTGTATTAATATTAGAAATGGAAATTGGAGTAGCGCCAGAGATAACCTCATTAGATACATCACCCAAATTAGCGCCGACTTTTCCCGTCGATCCGGGCGCAAAGGGATCCGGGTAAACAAAATAAGACCCCCAACAGATTTTAGAAAAAACCATACCCACTGCCGCAGGATTGAAAATATTGTTTCCTGTTCCACCGAACATGAATTTTCCAACAACGCTACCGAAAACCGCGCCAGAAATCAGGACTAAATAGAAAAGCATGCCATTAGAAGTATCAATGGGAGAAATCAATGCATAAATCAATGCAGATACAAGCGGAACAAGCAAATTGGATAAAAGGTTGTTTTTATAAGCGGCAATTCCGTGTTTCAGATGTTCCTTTAAGGAATGTTTTTCGCCATCCGTCGGAATTCTGTTTTTTATCAAACAAAAAGAAAATTCACAAAACTCAAAAACAGCGATAGAAATAAGAATATTTCTCAAAGCATATAGATTATAAAAAAGGAAAGAATAAACGACAATAGGTAGAAGTGCGATGACAACATCAAGCATCATCGTGCTCACATTGCCTTTACGGCGAAGATATGGAGCTCTTTCAGAGATGATTTTCATTTTATTTGACCCTCTTCACAATCAATTTGGCGGTTTCGACAAATTTTTTCACATCGATTTTGCTAGTGCATGTATAAGTGCAAATACCGCATCCAATACATCTTTCCGGATGAAGTTCCTTGAGTTTTTCCATATTCACAGGAGCATGGGACATCGTTTTCATGATTTCCATTGGCATAAGACCAACTGGACAAGACAAGCCACAAGATCCGCAGCGAATACAAGTTTCACTTACATACTTTTGGTCATTAAGAACAATAACAGATGTGACCGTCTTAGTGCAAATGCAGTCATCACTCGGAATACTAGCCCCCATCATCGGTCCGCCAAGGACAATAACTTTATCCTTGTCGGAATCTTTATATCCACCGCATTTTTCAATCAACGGCTTGATAGGAGAGCCGACACGGACAACGAAATTACTCGGAGAACAGATAGCATCACCCGTAACACATATCCTTCTTTCATAAATCGGATTATTATGTTTAAGAGCCTCATAAATGCCGACAATGGTAGAGACGTTGAAATTGATGATACCGAACTCACTGGGAAGATGTCCGCTGGGAACATTGATTCCAGTAGCATCTTTAATCATATTAATTTCCCATCCTTGTGGATAGTAATTTCCCAATTTCTTGACCTTTATTCCGGAACAATGATAAACAGGATTTTTGATTGCAGTTTCTAGGCATTCATAAAGGTCTTGATATTTTTTCTTGATGCAAATTAAAACATTCTGGCATTTAAATGCCCACTGTATATATTTGATTCCTTCCAAAACATGATCCGTTTCTTCTAGCGTGATTCGATGATCTGCCGTAATATATGGTTCACACTCGATATCATTGACAAGAATCGTATTGATGTTTGCCTTTGTTTGAAATTTGATGTAAGTAGGGAAGGACGAACCACCTAGTCCTACACAGGCACAATTCTTAAGAATTTCTGCCATTTCTTCCCTAGAAAGGTCTTTGATTTCCTCGTCAGTCCTTTCAATATTTGTACCAGGAGCAGATTCATCCTTAAAATCATTCTTGATTTTGAGAAAATCAGTCAATTTTCCAGAACGATGATAATGTTTCTCAAGACCAACGACTTCACCAGAACAACTTGCATGGATTGGCTGTTCAAAGAAGGCTGCATGACGCATGCCAATAATCTGATTCAGCAAAACGTGATCACCAGGTTTAACAAATAGCTCCGCCTTCGGACAACGGGCATTTGCCAAAGTAAGATAAAGATACTCCGGAATCGGGGCTCTTAAAGTCGGCTTGGCACCGAGAAGTTTTTTGGTGTCTTTAATTTGAGTTGTTTTTAATATCATAAACCCTCTCTTATAAAAGTACTTTACCATTATATCAAAGTTTAGGTAAAGGGGAATTTTTTCTTGGATATTTTTCACTCATTTTATAAAATTTAAATGCAATTCATGCAGTTAGATAACACTTTTAATTGATGTTCCCTTTTTGAATTTCAAATATCTTTCCTTATTAATTGCACGTACAATGATATCTTCCCTTGCATTTTCTTTCGTATTGTAGCCGAAATCCTTTAATACTGCAGTTTTAAGCATATGACATTTCTTCATAACCGCTCCACTTCTTTCATTTGTAGAAATAAACCGGCAACTAATAACTTGAATATCGGTATATTCAAAAAAATACTCTATGACAGCAGACAACGCTTCCGTGGCATATCCTTTATGCCAAAAGGCAGAACCATAACAATAACCAACCTCAACAAATTTATCTTTTTTTGAAAAGTTGACAGCAGAAATCGCACCAATTATCGTTGTTGTCATATCCTGTTTTTTTAACGTAACACACCAATCATAATAATTGTCCTTTTCATAAAGCGGAATTTTCGAAAGAATAAATTTCTTAGTGACATCAACGCTTTCATGAGCATCCCATGTCAAATACAATGTAGTGGAAGGATCACTAGTGTAATTTTGATAGCATTCCTCTGAATCCTCAAATCGGAATGGACGTAGAATCAGTCTCTTTGTTTCAATGATTTTAGTATCACTCATATTTTGCTTCTTTAAATTAAATCAGCATCCTCGTTTATTATCATAGACCAAAGTTTGTAATTTTTCCATACTCGTAGAAAAAATGACATGTCATATCCAAAAAAATTTCAAAAGATCCACTTAGTCTCTCATTATCATTTCTTTCGGCGGATGTATTCAACATTTTGCTTTCTTTCTAAGAGTCAATTTTATAGAATAGATGTATTTAAATCTTGAAAGGAGCTAACAATGAAAAAGATTAAGACAGACGCAATTGAAAAAATCGTTGGCGAAGGAATCACTTTCGATGACGTCCTTCTTTTACCTCGTTATTCTGAAATAACGCCAGATTTAGTTTCTTTAAAAACTAGATTGACAAAAAGAGTTTATTTAAATATGCCTCTTTTAAGTGCTGCGATGGATACCGTAACTGAAAGTGCCATGGCAATAGCATTGGCCCGTGCAGGCGGAATCGGAATCATTCACAAAAACATGACTATCGAACATCAAGCCGAAGAAGTTGACAAAGTCAAAAGAAGTGAAAATGGAATCATTTCCAATCCAATCACTGTTACAAGTGACAAAACTCTTTCTTATGTTCTGAAAATCATGGAAAAATATCACATTTCCGGAATTCCTGTCGTGGACAATGAAAATCATTTGATTGGTATCATTACAAATCGTGATTTGAAATTTGAAACAGATAAAGAGAAAAAAGTTAATGATGTAATGACCAAAGATCACCTCATTGTTGCCGCAAAAGGAACATCCATTGAAGAAGCTGAGAGAATTCTAGCAAAAGAGAAAAAAGAAAAGCTTCCATTAGTCGACACAGAAAACAGGCTTTGTGGATTGATTACCATCAAAGATATTGAAAAAATCAAGCAGTATCCAAATGCAGCAAAAGATAAATTAGGAAGACTCATCTGTGGAGCAGGAATAGGAATAACGAAAGATATGGATCTTAGGGCAAAAGCATTGGTTGAAGCAGGTGTTGATGTCCTTGTTTTAGATAGTGCACATGGTGATTCAAAAAATGTCATCACTGCATTGAAGAAACTAAAAAAATCCTATCCAGATATCGATATCATTGCTGGAAATGTAGCTACTTATGAGGGTGCTAGAGATTTGATGGAAGCCGGAGCGGATGCTGTCAAAGTTGGAATGGGTCCAGGATCCATCTGTACCACAAGAATCATTTCCGGAATGGGAGTCCCCCAAATCACTGCTATCATGGAAGCAAGAAAGGCCAGCTTGGAATATGATTGTCCAATTATCGCTGATGGAGGAATAAAGTATTCCGGAGATATTACAAAGGCCATCGCCGCTGGAGCAGATACCTGCATGATGGGAGCAATTTTCGGAGGTTGCGAAGAAGCACCAGGTGCAACCGAATTATACATGGGAAGAACCTATAAGGTATACCGCGGAATGGGAAGTATTGCAGCCATGGAACAGGCTCATGGTTCCGCAGACAGATATTTCCAAACTGGGCACCAAAAACTTGTGCCAGAAGGCGTGGAAGGCCGAGTCCCTTATAGAGGAATGGCCTCTGATGTCATCTTTGAACTTCTCGGAGGTCTCAGATCCGGTATGGGTTATCTTGGAGTTCGTTCTATCGAAGAACTTCAAGAAAAAGGACAATTTGTAAAAATAACATCAGCTTCGCTAAAAGAATCGCACCCACATGATATCGATATCACAAAGGAATCACCGAACTACACTAGATAAAATGGAAGAAAAAGATATATATAAGCATCGTTCAAAGTTAACAGAAGCCGAAAAAGCAGATTTGAAAACAAGCAAAGAAGACATAAAAAATTTAAAAAAAGAAAAGAAAAAACTAGTCTTTAATTATTTAAGAAAAAGGAATCAAATTATAGACAAGAAAAAAAAGGAATTGGAAGATCTTCAGACGGAATACCATTATAACAGGCTTAAAATCACCTCACCATTAAGAGCAGAAAAATACCTGTTGAAAGCAAAAAAGAAAAAAGCATATAAAATCATCAATGATGCACCAAAACGAAGCCTTTTAGAAGAAATAGGAAATGCTATTTCTCATGGAATCGGTGCAATATTAGGCTTGGTTTTCTTGGTCTTAATGATAAAAAAATCAACCGATGCTTTCTCTTTAGCAGCTGCAATTATCTACGGAACTTGCTTTTTCCTTCAAATGTTGATTTCATGTCTGTATCATTCTTTCCGGGGTGGAAGTAAGGTTAAGCGTATTTTCAGAAGATTCGATTATTCATCCATTTATCTTGCTATTGGGGGAACCTTTGCTCCTCTTTATCTTATTTATATGATAAAAAACATGGGCTGGGGAATGGTTTATGGTTTGTTTTTCTTCATTCTACAGTGGGCGCTAATTGTTCTTGGTATAACCTTTGTCTGTGTTTTTGGGCCAGGAAGATTCAGAGGACTTCATTTTTCTCTTTATTTTGCAATTGGCTGGAGCGCCTTGATGTTTTTCCCATCCTGGATCAAACAAGACCTTCCTCTTCTTTTCTGGATTTTGATGGGTGGGATAACTTATACCCTTGGAATGATACCTTTCGCTGCATTGAGAAAAAAGAAATGTGCACACTTTATTTGGCATATTGTTGTTCTAACTGGAGCTATCTTGATGTGGGTCGGTATATATAAATATGTATTCTAAAGTTGAAAAAAAGAAAAAAATAAAAACTACCCAATGGGTAGTTTTTATTTTGATTGATTTAATTTATCAATGCCCTCTTTAATCTGAGTAAGAAGAACAATGTCATCAGGTTTCTTGCTAGCAGCTTCCTGTGCTTTTTTCAGAGCATCAGCTTCCTTTTGTTTCTTAAGAGCAGCAGCTTCCGGATGCTTTGTTTCCCAATCCTTGAGAACTTTTGCATTAAGTTCGGCTTCAAAAGCAAGTCTTTTAACTTTAATGGCATTAACAGTCTTAATTATACTAAACAAGGTAACAGCGATGATAAGGAAAGCGATAATAGCATTAATGAATGTTCCCCAATCAATGATAGAAGACATATTATAGGTATAAGTGGTTCCATGTAGCGTATATTTTCCAAGAATAGTAGATTTCACATTTTCAATCAAAGTTGGAGTTTGAGTGATTGTTTCGCTACCGTAAAGAACTTCAGCTTCTTTAGTAGCAAGTGCTTGAAGTTCGCCGGCAGAAAATTTCTGCCCGAGTCCTATAGCGGTGTCCATACCTTTTTGAGCATCGTTGATAGCCGGAAGAACAGTCACCAATCCCTTTAAACCGCCAGGAACGCCCCAAGTGCAAATACTAAGTAAAATATTAGTAAATGCAGTAACGATTGCTCCGAAAGCATTACCCATGATAACACCAACGGCCATATCAAGGACATTGCCTTTCATGACGAATTTTTTGAATTCGTTTCTCAGAGAACCCTTCTTTTCATAACGTTCAAGTTCCTTTTCAGCTTTTGTTTTTTCCATATTTAAAACCTCTTTCAAAATGCGAAAAATATTCTACACCTGAAAGAGGTATTATTCAACTAGATATTTCTTAAAGAGAGAAAGTTTCGTTAAGCATCAATTTAAAATCATCTTCATCCATTCCACCGACATGCATCGTCTCTTTATTTCCATTGAAGGAAAAGGAAATCATTTTACCGTTTTTGAATGCATAAAAAGCGGGAATAGAGACTATGGAGAACCTTTGGGCTAATTCCATAAAGTCATCAGTGTCAACTTTAAGGAAACAAAGATCCTTATATTCTCCTTCGATTTCTTCGATAACGCGTCCCATCATTCTACAAGGTCCACACCATGTTGCATTGAAATCAACAACAACATTCTTGTTGTTTTTGATGATTTCGTCAAAATCTTTTTGATTAGTTAATTTAATAATCATAGAAATTTCTCCTTTCACAAATATTTTATCAATTCGAGGATAATGGAACAATGAATATGCATCAAAGGTAATTTGAAAGAACACCAAAAAATAAGGAAAACACCCCTAAAACAATTAAGTGAAAGGGATAATAAAAATAAAAAGAAATTTGAACCCATTTCTTTGAATATCCTTTTTCGCCATTATAAAGCAAGTAAAAAACAAAAGCCAATACGGAAAAAGTGCCAATAGGAACAAATTCACCTGGAATAAATGTAGAGGAATATGAATACCTATAAATAAGATAGAAAATCATTTCGCAAGTTATTAGAGAAACACTTTCTGCATATTTTTGATATCTAAAACCCATCGTATCAAAATAGTCGTTTTCATTCAGTCCATCTTTCAAAGCTTTTTGCTTTAAATATAGCTCTATACCCTCCCTAGCAAAAAACAGGAAAAGAAAAAGAACCATACTGAAAAGCCCCCAATCGCTCTTAAATATCGTTCCCCAGTCATTACCCAGATCTATACAAGTCAAAACAGATATCGAAATTGGTAAAATAGCAAATAAAGATAGGATGTTTTTTTTCTTTAAAAAATAAATCGCAAGAACTCCAAGAAGAATATCAGTAAATGCATTTCCAATCAATGGATTAGATCGAACAGTAATACCAGTTATTGCACCGATAATAAAGCCAAAACAATCAAGCAATAACGCAAAAATAAGCAAACGGAAAGCATATTTAATAAAACAATGGGTGTGATAAACACCATCTACTGCTAGAAAAGCAAAAATAGGAAAAGAGATTTTTCCAATAGCCCTAAACACATAATAAAGAGTTCCGAAACGACCATCTATACCACCAGAGAAAAAAAGCATAGCAAAATGATCTAATGTCATCAAAAAACAAGCTATAAGCTTTAACTGAAAAGACGAAAGTAGAAATCGTTTCATAGAGAAATCACCAAAGGAACTTTGGCCAAAGGGTTACCATCTGCGAATTGTTTGTCTGGTTTAACAAAATCAGCATAGAAATATAAGAAATCAGATTATTGGTAAAATGTGCAGTGATAGAAGTGGAAATTTTTCCAGTGAAAGCATATCCAAACGCCATAATAAAACCGGCCAAAATATAAATGGGTAAGTTAAGGAATTCATTCAGCATCATATTTTTAACTTCTTGATACGTGTAATATGTCGGAATATTTGTTTCTGAAATAGACTTAATTAAACTTGTGCTTCCAGCCTCAAGCAACTGGTCATAGTTAATACATAAAAAGATGCTATCAAATGAAAAATGTATAAAACCAAATATTATTGCTGAAATAATTATGCCTATCCATCTGTTCTTATTGCCTGCTGAATCAACCAATCCAACACGATAAGTTAGTTCTTCCGTAAATGGGGCAAATAAAACAATTGGAAAAAATAACATAATTGGGGATGAAGAAACATAACTTTGAAGCCCTTGTTGATTGCTATTAGCCCCATAAATATCTGGACAAAGTGTACTATAGAGAGAAGACATAAGATTTTCAGCAAAAAGCACCACAACACAAACCACTAAACCGGAAAGAATAGCCTTGTAATCCTTAAAATCCAAAAGAAAAGCCTTTCCAATTTTTTTGTTAAAGAAAAGAAATAAGGCAAAAGTCAAAGCTAAAAGGCCGTAGACGATAAGCATCAACAAGCAATTGAAAAGCCCTGCATCGATAATTCCCATCCTATAGAGTGGTAGCATTGCTGCCTGGACTAACTGTGCAAGCACTTTAAATCCTAGCCAGCCAATGACAAAGAAAATCAATTTCATCCACAAGGGGGTAACTTGATTAAGTTGGCTTTCCGAAAAAAGTTTTCTCTTTAGAGATACCTGATTTTCTTGGGATGTTTGATGATGATATTCTTCCATGTTTTCTCCTTTCAAAAATATAGAAAATGATTGAATATTAGGCTTAAAATCTTTATTATTATATATGTTATATAGCAACCTGAAAAGGGATTTTTGATTTCAGGCATTCCAGACTCTATAGGAAAGGAAAAAAGGTATGACTTACTTATCTTGGATTCTTTGGGGATTATTCGGACTCATCATTTTGCTCACTATTTTTGGCTTACTTGCAGGCTTATGTAAAGGACTTGTAAAAACCACAGTTAAGACGGTTCTAAAGGCGATCTTAATAGCTGTGTATGTTTTTACTGCTCCAATGATTGCGAAAGTCATAGGTAACTTAAACATCTCTAACTTTTCGCAACAGATTACGATAGCAAACCAAGTCGTTCCTGTAACGACCATAACAGAGACATTGGCCAATGTGCTTACCGCAACTGGTTTTGTTTCTCCAATGAACGGAATTGCTATATATGAAACTGCATTTTCTTTTGCTTACTCTATCCTAAGCTATGCTGTATTCCTTATTTTAATGATTTTGACACAGTTGCTTATTTCACTTGTCACTTGCATTATTTATAACGTTTTTGTACGTTGGCTTGTCCCGACTCAAAGTAAAAAAGAAGCCAAGCAGGAAAAATCATTCCGAAAAGAAAACAAAAGTCTTTTTATTCTTGTCAGAGGATTGCTTGGAAAACACAAATATGTAAAACCGCATAGAACTTCTGGAGCTATTTTAGGGGCAGCACAGGAGTTTGTATTTGCCTGTATTTTAATGATGCCAATCACATCTATTTCCCGAATTGCTATTTCAAGCACAAAAGCTAAAGTAGACAGTAATTCTGGAACGAAGAATGCAAGCCAGGGAGATTTGACAAATAATTACGGTAGTCTTTACCAGGCTATGGTAATGTCTGGAATCGTCAAGGATGAGGATCGTCCTTCCGGAGATACGTCTAGCACATTCTATCGAACAGATTGGGATAAATACATCGGCCAAATTGAAAATTCTCTCGTTTATAAGATGTTAGGCTTTGGCAATATGGATAAAGTTGTAATGGATAAAGTATCCGTCACAACCGTCAATGGTAAGACAATGCCTCTCAGTGACCTTGTAACTGGAACGTTTGATGTGGCTTATCCTCTTTTGAATAGCAAATCTTTTGAATTCGATTCAGCTACTACGACCATTACAATTAATTATTCCACACTCCTTGCCACAACGACGATAGACAATGTACTTAGCAATTTCCTATCTAACCAAATCATGATGTCTTTGCTGCCACCTCTTATTGATACGGCATTAAATTATGCAAGTGCAAATACCAATGTTCCATTAGATGAAATCGACCTGTCCGAAATTGACTGGTCGAAAGATTTACAGGCTTTAAATGCTGTCTATAAGAATGTTTATGACATCGGAATCAAACCAATGATTTCCGGAAACAAATTTGATTATAAGAATTTTGCTTTAGCTACAAGCACTTATACGGATAACGACATTGAAAAAATAGGAAATGCACTTTTTGATCTTTGCAAAGTCAGCTCTGTAAAAAATAACTTAAGCATGATTTTCTCAAATTTATCTGTATTATTGAGAAATTCCGGTTTTGATATTTTCCCGTCTGAAAAAGAAGCTTATAAAGACATAGATTGGTCTAAGGATATGAAATCCTTAGTGACAAGTGTTTTGAAGATTTTCCGTCTATGCAATTTGGATTTATCTTATGATTTGTTCTCTTCCAATAAAAATCTTCAATCAAGCGATAACAAGATAACAAAAGCAGTTAAATCCGTTTTGAAAGATAAAGAAAAAAGAAAAGAACTCAATAGTTTATTGACAGGTACAGATGGTTTGTTCGCCGCATCTGTATTAGATACAGCCAAATTAGGTAACCTTGTCAATTCGGTAATACAATTGGTACCTGCTTTAAGACCTTATACGGAATCTGCAAATTATCAAGAGACTCTTTCTAAATTAAATAAGGATTCAAGTGAACTTAGAAAAGAAACGGATATTGCATTCCAGATAATGGATATTCTCTTTGATCAAAATCGTCCGCTTAACTATTGGGATATTAAAAAGATTTCCGAAAATAAGAGTGTAGTATTGAGCTATCTCAATGATGATGTATGTAATGAATTGATCAATATTATGGAATTAGCCGACAATTCTCCTTTATTTAAATCCATGTATGGTTCTATTATGAAGACGTTTGTTTTCCAATTCTATGATAACGTCAACAATAAAGATAGAGATTACCTTTTCGGCTTAACTCCATATGACTTCAATTATGATGATGAAAACTTCCTTGGTGACCTGAAAACATTAATTGGCCTGGCTCCTAAGCTCAAGAATCTTTATGATACCTTAAATAACAAGTCTTTAACAAAATTCCAACAGTTTGAATCCCTAGATACAACAACATTACGCCCATTCTTAAACATTTTAGCTAATTCAGAATTACTTAATAGTGATCAAGTTTCTTCAGCAACAGGCCAAATTTCTTATAACAAGAATGTGGAAACAGTCATTAAAAAGCTTTTCTCCTTAAATATCTTTAAGAATTTCAACATTACACTTCCAGATTTAAGTAACGTTAAGAAAACCAAAAATGATTCTGATCCATATTGGGGTGATGGAAGTAAACATGCTGAGGGAGAGCCAGTAAATGGCGAAATCGATGCCCTTTGTTCTTTGATTGAGGATTTGCAGAAAAATAAAGAATTGTTAAAGGATTTACTAGACAACAGAACCAATTTGAATCGTCAAACTTTAAAAGTTTTACTAAAAGATTTGAACACTTCTGAAGAAAGATATGCCTTAATTGATGCTGTTAGTGATGTTTTCCAGTCCGAAATTGCTAGACCTACCGCTATCGAAATTTCATTGAAAATGGCTGATAAGTTCTTGACAAATTACAATATTCCTTATTCCTTGAGTGAATTAAGAACTTATATCTATGATAAGAAAAATAATTCTAAAATTGTCGAGGATATTAACAATATAAGAAACCTTATACCGCTTTTAAATACCATCAATTATCATTCTCTATTAAATGATTATAGAGCTCTTAGAGACAAAAATATCCCTGATCAGTTTTATTTCCAAACACTTGATCTAGATACACTTAATGCAATCTTGACAACAATCGTACACACTAATACCTACCAATATCTTTCTGATTCGAACCATAACGATAACAATTATGACGGAAAACAAGATATTCTCTGCACTTTGTTCTATGCTTTATGTGAAAGATTCAAGATCTTTGATCATAACAGAATTATGATTCCTGATTTTTCAAGTCAGGTATTAAATCCAATGACCTACGGTGAAGCTTGGTCTGCTACTACAAAGAAATACACTCTTAACACGGTAGAAAAAAATAATGATGGAACAAAAACATACAGTACAAAAGATTATGAATTGACTGAATCTGGGGCAATAATGAGTGGTTTACAGGCTTTCTATCTTGTCCAGAACAGTGATATTTCCACTCTTCTTAAGAAGCATATGCCAACTTATTACCCAGATGGATTCTTACAGTCAGATGGTGCTGAAAATCGTTATTTTAATGCAAAAGCTTTATCTGAAGATTCCTACATTAGAAATCTTCTTTACATCTATGGGCCATACGTTTTGGAGGATGCCATAAACTACATAGAAAAGATTCCAAATGGTGCAAGAAGACTAATTGACTATATTAATTGGGAATTGCTAGTTGAAAAAGATGAGACCGGAAATTATGTTTTCTCCAGTGACGATGTCATTAAAGAAACGGCAACCTTGTTCCGTTTTGCTAAAGGTGTTAAGAAACTTGGCGTAAGAAACCTCAAATCAATCGTTAAATCTATCAATAAACTTTCTTTTGAGCAACTTTCTACGATTCAGGATATGATCAGAAATGTCGCCGATTCTAAACTTCTTACAACTGTCAGAAAAGGATACGAGATTTCTATTCTCAGCAAATCAATTTCTACTGTTGCCCAATATATTATCAAGGAAAAACCTAGATCAGCTGTAATTCTTAAAGTCGTTACCTTAGATGATAATACGGACACTTATGTAAAAACATTAGAATCCATGTTAAAAACAATAGATGCCAAAGGCTGGAAAAATGAATGTGACATCTATAGCAAACTTCTCGGATCTATCCAAGGAATGAATCTAACAAATAGGGTTGATGTTTATGCTGAAGGTAGAAATTATGAAAATGGTCATATGATTTCTACGCTTGTCAATAAATCTGAACTTTTGCATAAAGCTCCTATTGGTGCAATCAAAGTTGCTTTCAGAAAAGCAAATCTAAACCAGTATTTCAAATATGATATTGACTTTTATCAGCATTTAACAACATCCGATAAAGATGTTGAATATTGGCAAAATGTTTATGACACAGCTCTTGAAATGATCTACAAAGATGAAAACTTCAAGAAAATTGTTGGTCATGATATTACAAATCTTAGAAATATTACTATTGATAATATATCTACTTCCTTCCTATACTATTTGGGAAAGATTGACTTCATGTCATCCAACAGATCATACTTTGTGTATAATGCCTTAGTTAAAACCGCTGGAAAAGAAAATGTCGATAAATTAATACGTGATTCTGGAAATACCCCGGATGGTGAAGATCCAAAAGCTTATCAAATCGAAAAATTATTCTTCTCAAACGAAAAACTTTACAATAATAACTCTTTTGATAAAGGGCTTGTCTTACAAGACACAAGCTTAATTGACAATGTTCTACATACAATCGTAGAGAAAATTTCAAAGATTTCCTCCGTTACTGATATGAATTCCCTCTACGAAGCATTAAAGAATGAAGATGGAACCGTTGATTTCTTTACAAGACTCACTAGTGCAACTATGACAATCGATACCAATGGCAATTTAGTCAGAAGTGATTTAGCAAGTGAACTTGTAGCTGGAATCATCCAAACAATGTTCAATAACGAATCTTTGGCTGAAAACTTTGAAGCACTGAGTCATCTTGATTTCTATTCCAACAATTACGAATTGGTTAATCCAATTGAGGGAAAAGCTATTGATTCAATCATCGATTTCTTACATGAAGAAAGAAAGACAGCATCAGCAAAATTCCAAACTTCAATTAAAATTCAAGAAACAAATGTAACGATCAATGGTACAACAGTTACAGTTCCTGAAACAATTGTTGAAGACGATGTTAATATTGAAAATTGGACATATTATACGAAAAAACAAATTCTTCAATTATTCTATGGATTAAGCTATGATGATGACAATTATTCAGATCCTAAAATCAAAGCTCTTGCAAACTTGTTTAAAAATCAGAATCATGGCAATTCCATAATTGCCAAAACGTTAGCAGGAGAACATCATGAAGAAGCCATCAAAACCTATCATTATGATTACAAGATTCCTGGATATGAAGATGTTGTAGTACCTGTTGTAGGAACAGTAGGGCCTTTCTCCTTTGAATATCTAGGAATCCTTCCAATTCTTACAATTCATGATAAAGCTGAATTTTTAAAGGATTATATCCCAAGTTTTGCCACAATCCTTGAAAATAAGTCATTCAAAGAAATCATCAACAGCCTTCCGCTTTCAACAATCCGTTAAATAAAAGTCGGGAATAAGCTTCCCGACTTTTTTTATATTAAAAACCGAGGAATATATTTTCCTCGGCTATTAATTTAATTATTTATTTAGTGGTTCCTTCAACATGTAAGCAATTCCAGTCGTGTCTCCCCCGACATGACAACAAATGATACCAGAGGCATCAACTGGGAACAAAATTTTATCTCCAACAAATTTTTCTAAATTCTTTTGAACCCGTTTAACACCATTAGGAGATACAACATTTGGAATCATAATTGGATAAGAAAGATCAATATTTCCTGCATTTAACTGTTCTAAAAATTCATTAGTCATTAAGTCAACAGAATTGGATATATCTTTTCCACGCTTAAGTTTATAAACACTCATTTTGCCATCTTGACCAAGTCTTACAATTGGGTGAAGATGTAATTTATTGCCAAGCAAGAAAGCCATTCCAGAGCATCTTCCTCCTTTATAGAGTAGTTCCATATTATCAAAAGTAAATTGCATAGAAACTCTCTTTACTCTTTCTATATGATTATTAACAATATCTTTATAATCAAGACCAGCCTCAATATCATAGCAAATACCTAAGGCTTCCAAAGCTGTCCCACTCGAAAGTGATTTAGAATCCAATACCGAAACCTTATCCTCTCCAAATGCTTGAGCAGCAAGCCTTGCATTATTAAAGATAGAAGAAACACCAGAAGAAATAGGAAGGAAAAAAATATGATCAAATTCATTGAGGTTGTTTTCAAAAACTTCTGTTAGATCAGCGATATTTAATGCTGAAGTTTTTGGAATAAGATGGTCTCTTTGATAGATTTCAAGAATTTCCTTTGTATTGATATCTTTTCTATCTCTATATGTTCGTTCACCAAAATTGATGATAAGGTCAGTCACACCGATATTGTATTTTTCATATAACTCTACAGGTAAGTCACAACTGGAATCAACAATCAGTTTGTATTTATTTTTCATTTTAAAGCCTCACTAAACAGGACTATTTTACGATATAATAGGATATAAAGTCAAAAACAGTATGAAAGAAATAATTAAATATTCATATACAGAAAAAAGGTCTAAATTTTTTGTCTATCTTTATGAAATACATTCTACAGAAGAATTCAAGTCCGCACTTAAAATCATTCAGGAAGAACATAAAAAAGCGAAACATATTCTTCGATGCGGTAGATTTAAAAATCATTTCGATATATCCATAACCGAGGCCAGTGAAGATAAAGAACCTATTTCCAGTATGAAAAAAGTAGCTTCTCTAATGGAAAAAAATAATATACAGGATACGGGAATATTTATCGTAAGATATTTTGGTGGAGTAAAATTCGGTGCAAGTTATTTGGACAAGGTTTATACAGAACTGGCACTCAATGCTCTCAAAATACAAAATCATTCTCTACCTTAATAAGACGAAAAGCATTATAATTAAACAGTATAAATCAAAGGATCAATGAAATGGAAAACAATGAACAAAAAGCGCCGTATCTTCCGAAGATAACCCCTGCACCTCAATCCCATATCGGAGCTGCGATTGCAGTGCTCTCCGGAAAGGGTGGAGTCGGTAAATCATTCACTAGTTGTTATTTGGCTACCAAATTAGCAAGAAAAGGTTATAAAGTGGGTATTTTAGATGCCGATATTACAGGTCCAAGTGTACCTTTTGCATTCGGTGTAAAAGGTCCGGTCACCTCAACAAGCCAGAACTTTTTCTATCCCATTAAGTCAAAGACAGGAATTGAAATCATGTCTTCCAACCTACTGATGAACAATCCAGAAGATCCTATAATTTGGAGAGGTCCAATGATTGGCTCTCTTTGCCAACAGTTTTATACGGATGTTGTTTGGGATGTTGACTTTCTTCTTATTGATATGGCTCCTGGAACTGCAGATGTTTCCTTAACTGTTTTTCAAAATGTGGAATTATCTTCAGCTGTTTTAGTCACTACTCCACAAAATCTTGTTTCATTAATCGTTGAAAAATCAGCTAAGATGGCTGATATGCTTTCAGTTCCACTTATCTCTCTTGTAGAAAATATGGCTTATGTTAAATGCCCGCATTGTAATGAAAGAATTGATATTTACGGAAAAGCAGACCCGCTTTTAGCTTCAAAGCATGGCATTCCTCATTTCGACGAAGTGCCATTCGATAAAGAAATCGCCGAACATATGGATAAAGGGGACATTGAAGGTTTAAACGTAGATTACCTTGAAGAAACGGTTCAAGCTATAATCGATAACGCGAAAGATAAAGTCGCAAAACCACAAAATGACTGATAAGGAGCGTATTGATAAATTCCTTTCTTTGTTCAAAAAGCTGGAAAAGGAACTAATTGCTTTATCAAAAATCAGAGACTCAGAACATGTGTCATTTTCAAGGGCTCTCAATAAAGTTCACTATGATAAACTCAATCCGATAATCGCATCTCAGGATAATTATGATTTCTTGAGAACATGTTCTGATGTAAGAAATCTCCTTTCTCATGAAGAAAACACAGTCATCCCAACAGATTCATTTATTCAGCAATTTATGAAAATCATCGATTCTATTCTCAATCCATTAAGTTGCTATGATATTTGTACAAAGCACGTTTATGTATGTAATTTTAGACAACCCATCTCACAAATAATGTCAGTTATGGATGAAAAGAAACTCAGTCATGTTCCTATCGTAGACTCAAACGGAATCGTACAAGGTGTTTTCTCTCGTGAGACTTTTTTTGACATAATATTATCGAATAAAGAAATTACAGTAAATGATGAATTGACAGTTTGGGATTTCTATAAAGAATGCCTATTTGAAGGGCATACGAACGAGGCTTATTTATTTGTTAGTAAAAACTATTCAACCAAAAAAGCGTTCGATGCTCTCGTAAAAAGAAGTTCTCAAAAAAAGAAACCTGTTCTTCTCTTTGTAACAGAACACGGAAAACAAGAGGAACGTCTTCTTGGAGTCATCACATACTTAGATCTTACAAAAATCAATGCCGAAAGTTAAATTTACCTATTGTTATATAAAATAAAATCGATAAGCGTTAAAACAAAATATTCATTAGAAGAAACCAAAATAGAAAATTTTAATTTAACCTAGAAAATCGACTATAGAAATATTTTCAAAGCAAACAATCCGAAACCTAGGGATTGTAATAGCCGACAATTATTTAAGAAAATAAAATTAGCTGCTGTAACCTGATTGAATTTCAGGAACAGCAGCTTTTTTATTACTTAATAAGAGAATTCTTGCATTTACCTGTAGAAAGATATTCGTCCATGTTCTTCAATGAAACTTCAATCATATCAATCAAAGCCATATCCGTAGCCGAAGCAATATGTGGGGTTATAAGAACTTTTGGATACAAATCAATGATTTCCTGATGAAGCGGGGTATCCATATTGTTTGGATCAAAATCCTTGTTGAACAAAGTCTTTTCATGATCAATAACATCCATTCCAAGACCAGCAAGATGTTCACACTTAACAGCATCTAAGGCAGCCTGAGTATCCATAACTTCACCACGGGCAACATTGACGAGAATCGCATTTTTCTTCATTTTTGCAATCAAATCAGCATTAATGAAGTTATCATTCTTTCCTTTGATGTAAGCCATGTGGCATATAATGATATCACTATCTTTTACAAAGCTTTCAAGGTCTTCGAATTCAACAATAGTCTTTGCATGTTCGGATTTGAAAACATCATAACCTATAACTTTGGCACCAAGACCTTTAAAAAGATTAGCAGTAGTACATCCAATTCTTCCACAACCCATGATACCAACCGTGCATCCTCTAACCTCACGAGAGAACATCTGATTTGTAACTTTGAAATGTCCCTTATGAGTTTGATCAACAGTATAAGCCGTATTCCTAAGGAGCATCATGGCAAGAGTGAGTGCAAGTTCTGAAATAGCATTAGGGGAATAACCAGGTACAAAAGCAGTCTCTATTCCGAATTCCTTACAAGCTTGAACATCGACATGATTATAGCCAGCAGTTCTTGTCAGATAATATTTAAGCCCATTTTCCTTAAGCAGTTTCATATGGTCCCTATCGACGACACAGTTGCCACGAACCATAACGATTTCATATCCTTTGGCAAGTTCCCAGCAATCGTTGTTCAAATATTCTGGTCTTAAAACAAGTTCATAACCATATTTTTCTCCAAGCTTTTCAAAATATGGTTTTTCATAATCTCTAACACCAAAGCAAATTATTTTTTTCTCCATAATCAATTTCTCCTTGAACTAAATCAAGCAGCAAAGAAACCAAGTGAACCGACAACAGTAAGGATAATTACCCAAAGAACAATACCAATGACAGATCCAAAGGTACCGATTAAGGAAATATGAGAAGCCATTTCCTTTTCTTTATCAAAATTAATACAATAACCAACAGCAACGGTAGCAGGTGGAACCATCCAAGTAATCACAGAAGAATTAACCGTATTCATAGAAACCAAATTTGAAATGCCACAAGCTTTTCCAATAGCCTGCATGATAAACAAGAAAGCAAGAACAAGGGCCGGAGCAATAGTGATTTTCATACCAGTCCAAATCCATGCATATTTATCCAAAGCGGCATCTTCTATTTTGGTTCCACCCAAAGTGCAACCAATAGCAACGAGGATGATTGTAGAAGATAAGCTTCCTAATGTCTTAGCAGCTTGGAAAATCCAAGGCAAAGTAACATCAAATCTCCAGAAAGCAACTTTGGCTACATTTTCAGCATTACCAGCAGAATTCAACCAATCTTTACGAACAACATCAACTCCCGGGATAGCTTGAAGAAGCCATAAGACAAGTCCAGCAAATGTTGCAATAACAATCGGATTGACAAAGACTTTATGAAGCAAAGATTTAACATCAGTTTTAGCCTTAGACTGATCATCCTTCAAAGACATGCTTGTTTCATCATCAAGATTAGCTATAGCGACATAAGCATAAGAATAAAGGAAGACACGATAAGCAACATTCATAATATTAAAATTGTTACCTGCTCCATTTCCATAAATCGCCTGCACTAACGGATAACCAAAGAAAGTTGTAGAACCGAAAGCAAATAAGACGGAAAGAACAGTACGTTTCTTCTTATCTTTAACCCAAGCAAATAGAAGTTTGCTTAAGAAAATAAAACCAATGTAGAAAACAAATCCTAAAACGAAATTAATAATAGCGTCGATACCACCTTGAACAGTGAAATCAGACATAAACGAGCAAAAGGCAAGGCATGGAAGACAAACAGCCATAACGAACTTCGTAAGAATTTTTCCTGTATTGTCAGGAAGAAGCTTCTTCTTGGTAAAAAAGAAGCCGACAAGAATGAAAATAATGGTTTTTGCAATGTTAATCCACAGATTTTGGGACGACATTGCTTTGCTGATATTGGTTCCAATATCAGTTGAAAAAATTAAGTCAGACATATTTTAACCTCCAATACTGACGGAAATATTATATATATTTTGGTTGTACTTGCATTTATTAGTTTGATAAAGCGCTTTCCGAATTGCCATCTTCAATGGTCATTAACTATATGTTCAATATTTTACTTGAAAGATTGCAAATTTAATTAATACTTTCCCAACGGATAAGACTATATAATCCGCAAATTTCCCATGTTTTCGTCATATACAGGCCCGATTTGGCTGCTTCCGCATGCCTTAAGGGCTTTTTTTGATGGAATCTGAACCATAAAGCGGCGACAAATATGCCTAAAACCAGGCCTAAATCCTTTGATATATAGTCTTATTTATTGTATAATAGGACTATGCAAAGGAGGGGTTCCCATGCCCATACCAAAAGAGATACTTGCCGTCGAGAGACCGAAGAATACCGTCGTCATGGTCTACGGAAAAAACAAGGACAAATATGCCGTGAAGAAACGCATCGGATGCAGAAGGGTCGGGAAGAGGAACGTCCCGGTAAACGGTCCTACCATAGGGCACATCATAGACGGGGCCTATGTCCCGACGAAGAGACTCGTAACCTGCGATGCCGATCTGAGGGACTGGGCAAACGTTGCCTACTGCGACAGTCTCTTCAAGGACATCATCGAGGAACTCTGCCTTCAGTACGACAGGAAGGATGCAGTAAGGATCTATGTCATTTCCATCCTGCGTGTGTGCTATCCGGGAATCAAAGACAGGGAACTCGGAGACAGGTATGCGGAATCCATGCTCGGCGAATCCTATCCGGATGTGGCCCTTTCGAAGAACACGGTCTCCGAATTCATGGAAAGACTCGGCAAGAACATCTCCAGGATTGTTGCATTCATGAAGGAAAGGACCGGCAAGGTTTCCATGGGCCACCATCTTCTCGTGGACGGAACCCTGAAGAGCGACGGGAGCACGGTGAACTCGCTCTCCGATTTCTCCAGGAAGGCAAAGAAGAAAGGCTCAAAGGACATCTCGGTCCTCTACGCCTTCGATCTCGAGCGGAAGGAACCGGTGTGTGCCATGTGCTATCCCGGAAACATGCTGGACGTGACCGCATATTCCGATTTTGTCGGAAAATGCGGCATAAAGAAGGGGATCATCGTAGCAGACAAAGGCTTTCCCTCATCTGCTGCCGCAGAACATTTCGCCGCAAATCCGGAACTCCACTACCTCAATCCGGTGAAACGGAATTCAAGGCTTGCCGAGAGACATTCGATGTACGAATACTCGGGTGTGCTTGAGGGGCATGAGGGAATCCTGTACAAGAAGGATTCCGTAGAAGGAAAAGGAAAGTTCCTCTATTCGTTCCGGGACCAGAGAAGGGCTTCGAAGGAAGAGGCGGACTTCCTCAGAAGGAATGCAGACGGATACGACGATTCCGAATTCAGGAAGAAGCAGAGGAAATTCGGGACAGTCGTACTGGAATGCGACCTCGACATGGAGCCAAAGGAAATCTATGATGCCTATTCCAGGCGTTGGGAGATCGAGACGGTGATGAGGTATTACAAGCAGGCCTGCGAATTCGACGAGACCAGGGTCCACAGCGACTATTCGGTCTACGGAAGTGAATTCGTGAGTTTTCTTTCCTCGCTGCTCACGTATCGCATACTCAACAATGCGGAGAAGAAAAAGGTATTGGAGAACTACACCTACGGCCAGATGATGGAAAGACTCAGAAGGGCAAAGAAGATCCGGATTGACGGATCCGGCTTCCGCCTGATCAGGGTGAATCCATCCACGGAGAAGCTGCTCTGCGACCTCGGAATCACGGACAAAGAACAGCCGGCCAAGCGAAAGGTCGGCAGACCGAAAAAGAGACTGCATAGTCCTATCCGTTGGGAAAGTATTATTTAATATTAAAAAACTTTGATACATTTATTTGCATCAAAGTTATTCTTCAAATGGTCGGAACAGCGGGATTTGAACCCGCGACCCCTTCCACCCCAAGGAAGTGCGCTACCAAACTGCGCTATGTCCCGAAACGCTTTTTCAAGCGTAGACTATTATAACGCTTATTTTGTCAAATTGGTATCTAAATCCATTAAAAATTCAATATATTTTTCTTTTGATAAATCTCCTGCCTCGTATTTGACCTTCAAATACTCCTTCATTTTTTCTTTTGTATCAATTTGGGAAATTTCTTTCTGAATATCACTTTTCTTCTTTTCTTCCTCTTTCTCAGAAATCTGTTCCCATCTTATTTCCGTTTCTTTAGCCTTTTTTTCAATTTGATGCAATGGAAGATATACAAAATAAAACGAACAAAAAACAACCAACGATAAAACGAGAGAAAAAATCACAAGTATAAGATAGTATGGCATGCTAGGACTATTTATAGTTGGTTTATAGAAAATGACAAAAAGTATTTCTAATATATAAGAAAACAGAAGAATAACTAAATCAAATGAAATCTCCATACGATATACAAATAATTTGGATGTGAACAATTCCAAAAAACATAAAGCCACAAGGACGGAAAGCAAGACAATTTCTCCGATTGTACAGATCATAGGGATATAAGTAGAAATATTCTCCGTTCCTGTTCCTGAGATGAATGCATAACGGGAATTTGGAAGTGCAAACAGAACGAGAATCAAGACACAACAGAACAACATGGTTCCAAGTGGAACATAATACTGCTTCTTCATTTGGTATTTTTCCATATTCTCACCTTCAATTTCAATAAAATTTTATGTCGAACTCTTTTTGTTATCAAAATGATTATTTTCTATTTCTTTCATTTCTTTAAAATACTGATTCCGTTTATCAATTATTGCCTGCGCAGACTTAAGAGGAACAATCTGACAAAGTTCATCAATACTGACACTAGCCAAAGAATCCATTGTCGGGTATAGTTCGAGTAATGTTTCTTTTCTTTTCTTACCGATGTTTTCTATACCATCATAAATAGTTTTAAACACAGACTTAGCTCGCTTTCCCTGATGGTAAGTTATAGCAAAACGATGTACTTCATCCTGCATTCTCATGAGAAGAAAGAAAAGAGGAGATTTTCTATCCAATGGAATCTGTTCACCAGTATCTGCATTAATTAAAGTATCTGTTTCATGTTTATCGTTTTTTTCAAGACCTGCAAGAGGAATATCTATTCCACATTCTTCTTTTACTTCAAGCCCGACTAAACACTGATTGAATCCACCATCTAGAATAATTAAATCGGGAATTTTTTCTTCACCTTCCTTTAAGCGTCTGAATCTTCGAGTTAAGACCTCTTTCATCGATGCAAGATCATCCTGTTTGTTAGGCTGATTTATTTTGTATTTTCTATAAAGTTGCTTGGCCTTTTCCCCATTAATATATTTGACCATTGCACCGACACAGTCGTATCCTGCTGTATGAGAATTATCATAAAGTTCGATATCCAAAGGGGTCTTTTTAAGATTGAGTTTTGTTTTTAATTCATCCAAAAGTGCAAGATTATCGTCTTCCAAACGTGCGGTTTGAAAATGTTGATCAAGCATTTGTTTTGCATTTTCAAGCGCAACAGAAAGAATATCTCTTCTTTTACCCCTTGTCGGAGCAACGGCACTCACTCCAATAGTTTCGGATAAAATCGTAACAAGCTGGTTATCGGGGACAATTAGTTCTTTGGGTAACGAACTTTGTTTTTCATAGAACAAAACTGAAATATTTTCAATCGTATCCAACAATTCGTCTTCCATTTCTTCAACAAATTGCTTTTTACCTAATAAAACGCCTTTACGATAGATTAAAAAAACAACACAAACATAACCTTCACGAACAGAATATCCAAGAACATCCCGATCGACGTGGTCTTCAAATATTATTTTTTGGCTGGATGTTATATTTTTGATTCCATCGAGAATCTCTTTGTATTCCTGAGCTTTCTCAAATTCAAGATTTTCAGAAGCCTTTTTCATCTTGCTTTTTACATCATTTGTTACAAAACTAGTGTCTCCATTAAGAAATTTAGTTAGATTTTGCTTGATGTCTGAATAATCTTTTTCATCAACTTTATTAATACAAGGAGCAAGACATTGTCCCATGTGATAATAAAGACATGGTTTGTTCGGTATATTTTTACATTTTCTCAGTGGATAGATTTTATTCAAAAGATCAATCATCTTAAACGCCTGGCCTGAATTAGGGAAAGGACCAAAATAATAGTAGCCCTTTTCTTTGTCATTCCTAGTAATTTTCAAATAAGGATCATCCTTTTTCTTCAAAGCAATATAAGGATAACTCCTGTCATCCATCAACATAATGTTATATTTCGGATAGTATTTATGAATCAAAGAAATCTCCAAAAGCAGCGCTTCCTTTTCGCTTTGGGTTTCGATAATATCAAAATCACGGATTTCTTGTACCATGCGGAAAACTTTTCCAAATTGTGGACGAGTAAAATATTGTTTGACCCTTTTAACTAATGATTTCGCTTTTCCAACATAAATAATAGTACCAGAAGAATCCTTCATTTGATATGAACCCGGTTTATCCGGTAGCAGATCAATTTTTTCCTTTAAAACAGGATACTTCAAATATGAAAATGTAGGATCCATTTCAGTTAAGACTGACGACGGTTGCTCCCAATCCGCCCTCTCCTTCCATTCCCAAACGATAATCTTTTATAAATTGCTTATGATTAGCAAGATATTTCCAAACAGCATTTTTTAAGGCAAAAGAGCCCATTCCATGAATAATCCTAACCGTTTTGATTTTTTTGATCCGAGCATGATCTAAAAAAGAAACCACTTCCCTCATAGCATCGTCTACATGGAGACCAATAATATTTAATTCTGTTCCCCTCGAGTTATCGATTTTCAAATCAATGATGTCATCATAACGATTTTCCTGTACTGGCTTCTTTTTAATATCGGATGCTCTAAGTACCATATGTTTCAAACCTTTAATAGGTCTTCTAAAGCGAAGACCGTCCATATCCAAAAGAACCTCTTTTTTCTTAACTTCCAAAACTTTGCATCTACGTCCATCTTCATCCTCAAGTATATCTCCAACTTTAATATCATCTAAAACACTATCAACTTTCCCCAGCATAGTCGGAGAAGTGACTTCTTTGATTTTATTGAGTTCACCTTTGGCTTTTGAAAACTCGGAATAGTTTTCTTTTTGTTTACTTGTTTTCCAAATTTCATCCATTTCCTTCAGTCGTTGATCAACAAGTTTCTGGACTTTTTCGGAAGCTTTTTGGTGAATCGTAGAACGTTCCTCGTTTAACGCTTTAATTGCTTTTTCCCTTTTTTCAAGCGCCCTATCAAGTTCATTTTTTTTGCTTATGAGCTGTCTTTGAATTCTTTCGTTTTCTGATTGCTGAGCAGAAAGTTTCTCCATCAAAGATTCAACATCTCTGTTTTTCATTTGATTTTGAAAATCCTTAGCATCATTTAGAATTTCTTCCTTTAAACCGATCTTTTTAGCAAGCAACAATCCATAAGATTGCCCAGTAGTGTTTAAAAGTATCCTATAAGTAGGAGTCAATGAAGTCAAATTGAACTCCATAGCTCCAGTCAATGTATTCTTATCTTCTGCAGCGTAAAATTTCAGTCCATCAAAATGAGATGTCAAAAGAGTAAAACAACCAAGTTTCTCAAAATACTTCAACAAGGCTACACCTAAAGATTCTCCATCCTTGGGTGATGTGCCTTCTCCAACTTCATCAATAATTACCAAAGAATATTTTGTGGCTTTTTCAGTAATTTCCTTAATTCCTACAAGGTGAGACGAAAAAGTAGAAAGATTATCAAGTACCGATTGATTATCACCTCCAAGGAAAAAAACATGATCAACAAATGGTATCTCTGCATCTTCCTTACATGGGACAAGGAGACCAAGTTTATCCATCATAAAAGATAATCCAACAGCTTTAATAAAAATGGATTTACCACCCGCATTAGGTCCAGTTATAACAAGACATCTGGGATTGTCATTCCCAAGACTAATAGAATTTGTTATAACTTTCGTTGCTTTCAAAAGAGGATGAAAAACCTGATTCAACTCAAGTTTTTTATCACTTAACCTTGAAATGACTCCTTGATAAGAATTTCCATATCGCACAGAGGCAAGATAACGATCGAAATTCATAATAATTTCATAATCGCGTTTTTCCTCTTTCAAGGCTTTTTTGCACTTTTGAGATAAATCAGCAAGGATTTTATTGATTTCCTGATTTTCCTCATCTATAACCCCTCGAATTTGATTACGAAGATCGATAACTTCATAAGGAATCATAAACGCAGTCTCACCGGAAGCGGAATAGGATAAAATAGTGCCTTTGACCATGTTTTTATAGCAAGCCTTGACCGCTAAAGTCTCCTCGTCTCCTTTTAACGCCAATGTTTCACTAGCTAAATAAGAAGAATATTTATTCTTAAATTTACCCATAATAGAAGATAGACTACGTTCCAGGTCATGTTTTCTACTACGTATTTCTTTAAGTTTGATGCTGGAAGAATCAGAAAGAGTAAAATCAGGCATGATATCCTGAGAAAGCTCCCGTTTCAATGATATAACCGGATTAAGATCAAGTGCATCATCATTGAGATGTTCATATTGTTTCTTATCCTGAAGAAGGTCATACAGATACTGACTTTCGGCAAGAAGATTCGATACATTATATAAATCCAATACAGAAAGAGTGGAACCTTTTTCCAAAGCAAGGAATAGTTCGTCCATGTCAACCAAAGAAGGAATATTCATCTGATAGCCATCATGCAAAAATCTAGAGATTTCATCCAAATACTGATGAGAAATTTCGACTTCAAAACGTTCCTTGGCAAGGTAATTTTCTCTTGTAAATGCTTTTTTCAATCCTTCCAAAGAAATATACTGCTTTAATTGCTCGATAACTTCATCGGTTTCTTTTTCAATATAATTTTCAATCATAACTTACATATTCTATCACAATGGAAACAATTTCGTTTTTACAAGCTACATGTAATCAGTACTTTTGTGATATTCTATTAGTATGGTTTACATAACAATCAAAGTCGACCAAGCAAAGGCCGAAGAAATCAAGGATTTCTATAACGCAAAAGAAATAAAGGATAAGCCATATGAATATTTTCTTACGAAGAAAAACGATGTTACTATTCATGGATATTACAATAGAAAGGAAATCTACTCCATCGTTTTCATTGGGGAAAACGAGAACGATGTCATAGAAGAGGCCTCCTTATTTCAAAAAGATTTCTCAATCAAAACATTGGAAAATCAAAAAGATGAAAAAGAAGCATATTATCAAGGATGGGAAGACCTCAATTCGCAAATCGGAAGTGATGAAGTCGGAGTCGGTGATTTTTTTGGACCACTCATTGTAACTGCTAGTTATGTTGGAAAAGAAGATATCACCTATTTGGAGCAACTAAAAGTCAATGATTCAAAAAAAATGAACGACAACTACATCATGGAAATCGGACCGAAATTGAAGAGGAGAATCAAGAACTTCGTCATTATGGTTTCTTCCGACAAAATCTCTAAACTAGAAACAAGCGGCATCCGAATGCACAAAATTATGGCAAAGGTTCACAACCTAGCACATAAAAGTCTCATTGAAAAATACAATCTTGGAAAATCCGTTATTGTCTACATCGATCAATTCGAAAAGGAAGAAATTTACCGCAAATACGTAGGATCTGATTTAATAGATAATCCCCTTTATTTCAGAACAAAAGGGGAAAGTTATTATCCAAGCGTAGCTGTCAGTTCCGTTATATCAAGATATGTTTTCCTTTCCCAATGGGAAAAAATGGAAAAAATTTTGGGAACAAAAATTCCCAAAGGAGCATCTAGTGAGGTTGATAAAGTATATGGGTCATTAAAAAAGAAATTTCCGCAGTCTATACTCGACCAATATGTAAAAAGACATTTCCGAAATTATCGTTCATAAAAATTAACTCAATAGTCTTTACTTCGTTTATAATAGTTGTGATTGAAAGGAGAAAAGCCTATGGAATCAAAAATGTTGTTTGCAGCTCTTTCCCTAGTCAGTCAGTTTAAGAACGATGGGCCCCAAAAAGATCTAAAATCGATTGAAATCCAGAAAAACAATGAATACATTCTTACTGGAACTTATTCCAACATCAATTCCTTAATGGGAATCAATGTCAATGATACAGATACAGAAGACTATTTTTATACTTTTGAAATTGCACCGTACACGAAAGTCATAAGAAGCGGGCAGGAAGTATCTTTTTCAGATGTAAAAGAAGGAGATAAATTGAAAGTTTCTTATGATGGAAGTATTGCTTTAGTATACCCACCAAAGCTGAACAATGTATCGAAAATCGAGATTTTAACGAAAAACAAAGAAAAAGAGAGATAAAAAGTTCCATAGTCTTAAAAGACTGTGGAACTTTTTTAATGTCTGGTTTTATCATCAAAGCATTCACAAAACCGACCAGAAAAACTCGCTTTTTCATTCATTTCTTCAAGATGGCTGATACTCGAAAACTGATTCATCCTGAACAGTGCTCTACCTTGTTGCCTTTCTTCCGATATAAATTCGGTAAGAGACGAAGGAAGTGCAATCGCATTCTGCCAAATGGAATACGGACTTGTATTCATCAGGTGACTAATCATAATGGAACTTACTCCGAAATGGGAAAAAATCGCAATCGTATCATGATTAGAGGAAATCACACGATACATCGTCCCATCTCTTTGATAGCCGTGATTTTCCAATATCCGGTCAAAGCCGTTAATTACCTCATCATATTTCACTTTGAAATCGCTTTCTTGCAGAATCGGTTCTTTATCAAATCGAGATGGAGAATATAAATCAGGATGATCATTTACATCTGCTGGCATCCAATCCCAACAAATATGCATATTATTGTTGTCATCCGGTCTATGAATACTCGCGTCAAACTCTCTAAGCCAAGGAAAAACAATAGCTTCCTGGTCAAATTCCTTTAAGGTATATGAAGCCGTTTTCTTTGCTCTACCCAAAGGAGAGCAGTAGAACTGCTTTATCTGCGGGAATTCCTTTTTGATTCTCTTAGCAAGAAACAAAGCCTCACGATTTCCTTTTTCTGTCAAGGAATCATGTTCATAGTCTGGTTCAGCATGTCTCAGAAATAGAATTCTCATTTATAGAAAAACCTCAGAACTTTTTTGAAATATTCATCAATAGGTGCATAAAATGTCATTCGCTTCATGGTATACGGGTGAATCAAAGAAAGGGAATAGGCTGAAAGGAGTTGACCCTTAGAAATCGATTTGTCATCATTGTTTTTCCCGTAAAGAGAATCTCCAACAATAGGATAGCCAATATAAGCTAAATGAGCACGAATTTGATGCGTTCTTCCTGTTTCCAGTGTACATTTCAAAAGAGAAACTTTACCAGTAGAAGAAAGTTTAACACAATGGGTAACAGCATCTCTTCCGTTATAAATATCGACCTTTGCTTTCTTGCAAGAATGATTCGGCTTAGTCAGCGGAGCATCAATCCGAAATCTCTTATCCGGAACGTCGCCATAAACCAATGCCAAATAAGTCCTATGGAATTCCCGATCTCGAATTTCCTGCTGTAGAAGAGTTTGTGTCTCTTCATTCATGGCAACAGCCAAAAGCCCTTGAGTATCCTTGTCAATTCGATGAACAATACCTGGTCTAATATTTTCACCATCATCGCAAGAGAAATCAAAATTAAGACCTTGATTAAAAAGATAATTCACCAAAGTATCATCATAATGTCCGGGGGCAGGATGAACGACCATACCACGCGGTTTATTGATGATGCAGAAATCATCACTCTTAAAAACAAAATCCAGTTTCACATCATCTTTCGGCTTTAGAATTTCGGAAGTTTCCTCCTGCAGAGGACGAAATGAAACCTTATCTCCGATTTTCAACGTATAACTAGGCTTTTCAATGATCTTATTAGAAACAGTAACATTACCTGCTTTTATTACTTTGTTAGCTTGCGCCCGGGACAAATTTGCATTCTTGGATAAAAAGGTATCTAATCTCATTATCACATCAACCAAAAATAGTTTATCTTCCATAACTACTCCTTCTTATCGTTTTTCCCACTGGAATCGTTTTTCTGCTTTTGAGATAGTTTTTCCATAAACTCATCATTATTTTTCATTGCAACTTCTTGTGTAGCCTTATTAGATATGCGTTTTCCTTTAAGGAAAGAGACAATACAATAAATAAGAGCGACAAAAACGGCAATGACCAAATAACTATCTGCTAAATTAAAAGTGGGAAAAGTTTTCCAAAAATCGAAAGTAATAAAATCAATCACACCGTCTTTATAAATACCTTTTTGAATCCAACAACCAAAACGATCAATCAGATTTCCGAAGTCTCCGGCGATTGCCAAAGCTAAACAAATACGAATTGTTCTCGGAATCCGATAAAAGCAAAAGACAAAGATACCTAAAAGGGCAAGTCCGGCAATCAAGGAAATCATTGAAAATAATCCAACCATTCCAAAACCAACACTCCAGGCTGCCCCTTTATTGAAAGCTAAAGTGACATTAAAAAGATAAGGGATAGCTGAAACAGAAAAATAAGGATTTTGGAGGTATGTATCAATGTATTTATGATAGACGAACTGTTTACTGAATAAATCCAAAAGGAAAAGAAGAATAATCACAAAAAAGAGGACGGAAAATTCAATCCAATTTATTGCTTTCAAGCTCTTTTTCAAATTTTTGAAAAAATCCGACATCACTACTCACCTTTTTCATCCTTGACTTGCTCATAAACTTCTTTGCAACGATGGCAAAGCTTATGTCCATCGATTTCTTCAAGATGATCAAAATGATTCCAGCATCTCTCGCACTTTTCACCTTCATGTTTCAAGCATGAGTTCTTATCCCCAATTCGGAAAGAAGAAAGATTCAGAACTCTTCTGACTTCTTCTTCGCCCATAGTCTCAATAAGTTTCTTTTCTTCTTCATCAGCAGGAACATAAACCACACTTGCATCAGAATTGCTTCCAATCACACCACTTTGCCTTACTGGTTCAACAATCGCATTAATATGAGCTCTGAGTTCAAATAGTTTCTTATAATCTTTCGATAATTCTTCAGATATTCCATCAACATTGGGATAAGATTCCAAGGAAACACTCTTTTTATGTTCCTTCAAAGGAAGAGTCGAATAAACTTCTTCCATAGTAAAACAAAGCACAGGTGAATATGCCACATTCAAATCCTTGAGAATTTGGAAGAGTACATACTGCGTATTTCTTCTGCTTTCACTATTCTTTCCATCACAATAAAGAGTATCTTTTGAAAAATCCAAATAGAAAGAAGACAAATCATTGACAATGAAATTTGCAAGAGTATCAGTTACAAGAGAAAAGGAATACGTATCATATCCTTTCTTCATATCACGCAAAACTTCCTTCAACTTATTCAACATCATCCGATCCATAAGAGAAAGATTATTTGGAACATAATCTGGATTGAAATGTCCCCCATCATTATCATCATTCAAATTAGTAATCATGAATTTGAAAGTGTTTCTAATCTTTTTGTACTGTTCAGAGCAAGTTTTAAGAAGGTCCTGGGTAAGCTTGATTTCAGCAGTAGTGTAATCAATGGTAGTTGTCCAAAGACGAAGAATATCAGCACCATATTGATTGCATATTGTAACAGGATCAATACCGTTTTTCTTTGATTTAGAGAATTTTTCCCCGTTTTGATCAACAATAAATCCATGAGTAAGAATACTTTTATAAGGGCTGATTCCTGTATAACTCACTGACAAAATCATCGAAGAATTATACCATCCACGATATTGATCATTTCCTTCAAAATATATATCAGCCGGGAAAGGATGACCTAATGCAATATCACTTCCTAAAAAGGAAGATCCGGAATCAAACCAAACATCCATGATGTCTTTTTCTTTGGTAAAGATTCCATGCGGAGAATGTTCACTCGTATAACCTTCCGGTAAAAGTTCTTTAGCCTCTTTTTCGTACCAAATATCAGAACCGTATTTACTGAAAAGAGATTCAATATGATCAAAAAGTTTTTGATCAAGCAAGGCGGTTCCGTCTTCACCATAAAAAATCGGAATCGGAACACCCCAAAGCCTTTGACGGGAAATGCACCAATCATCACGACCAACAAGCATATTTTCGAATCTAGTCTTTCCCCAAGCAGGCTTATAGGTGACTTTGTCAGCCTCTTTAACTAACTTTTCTCTGATTTTAGAAACTGAGCAGAACCATTGATCCGTTGCACGGAAAATCGTAGGCTTCTTTGTACGCCAATCATGTGGATAAGCATGAACAATTTCCTTAGTTGCAACAAGGTTCCCATTTTGCTTCAATAATTCAATTTCCTTAGAAGAGCAGTCTTCATAGAAAAGTCCATTAGCCTCTTCAGCATTGATCATATAGCCCTTAGGATCAACCGTGCAAACAACAGGAAGGCCATATTTTTTGGCAACACGATAATCATCTGCACCATGTCCGGGTCCAAGATGAACAATACCAGTTCCTGAATCATCAGTTACATAATCATCCACACAAACTGGAACAAGACGGTTTTGTACCGGATGATGTACCTTAATTCCCTCCAAATCTCTGCCAACAAAAGTTTTCAGTAGATTCATCTGCTCAAAGGGGATTTCTTCTTTTAGAGCCTCTGCTCTAGATTTAATAATGACAAAATCGCCTTTTTCCGTATGGTAAAGACCATATTCCATTTTTGGATTAACACAAAGGCCTTGATTAGAAGGAATAGTCCAACCTGTGGTAGTCCAAACAAGGAAATAGGCACCCTTATTGATAAATTCATTTCCTTCTTCAACAGGGAAGCGGAAGTAAATGGTCGTAGCTTTAACATCTTTATACTCGATTTCTGCTTCTGCAAGTGCTGATTCGCTAGACCAGGACCAGTTAACAGGTTTAAGGCCTTTATAGATCAGGCCATCCATGGCCATCTTGGCAAAGACCTTAATCTGATTAACCTCATATTCACGGTCCAAAGTCAAATATGGATGATCATAATCACCTACGACGCCAAGTCGAAGCATTTGGGATCTTTGTTTTTCTACCTGAGTCAGTGCGTATTCACGGCATTTCTTTCTGAAATCACTTGGAGGAGTCGTTCTTCTATCTACTCCGCTTTTTGTAACACAGTTTTCGATTGGAAGACCATGAGTATCCCATCCAGGAGTATACGGAACATAAAAGCCCTCCAAATTTTTTGAACGGATAATCATATCCTTGACAATTTTGTTCAAAGCATGGCCGGCATGAATTTCGTTGTTTGCATAAGGCGGACCATCATGAAGATAAAAAGCTGGTTTTCCCTCGTTGTGCTTCAAAAGCATCTGATAAAGTTCGATTTTTTTGAAATAATCACAATATAAAGGTTCCTTTTGATTGAGATTAGCTCTCATACTGAAGGAAGACTTTGGCATAATTAATGTGTCTTTTAGTTCCATAGTTTTCTCCTTATCTATAACCTAAATATTATAAATAATAAGGTTAAATAAAACAACAAAGTGCCATCTTTTCGGATATGTTCAATAACAACGAGGATACTATTCATTTGTATTAGAACTTTTGAAAAATATACTTTTCTTTGTTCCATATACCCTCAATTCTCACAAAAACAAAATTATCATTGGACACTGAATTCAAATTGTCGTAAGGTAAAGTCAGTATATCTAAGGAAAAAAACATGACTTTTCTTGAAATCGGTTCTTTATTCAAAAATGCACGAAACAATCGAAATTTGACGCAAAAAGAAGTCGCTGAAAAATTAGGCTACACTTCTCAAAATATTTCATTATGGGAATTTGGAAAATCTTGTCCAAAAATAGAAACTGTTTTAGATTTCTGTGAAATCATGAATTACGATCCACCTTTCTTTTGCCGGGGAATCTTATCTGACAGTTCGCAAAAATTCAAATACAATAATGATAAAGCGATAGAATTGATTGAAGTCGAACTTTCTAAACAAAATTTGACAAAAAAATTAATGGAATATAAGTTGGAAATTTCTAGACCTACTTTGAATAAACTTCTAAAAGGAGAAATATCCCCCAGTTATTTCCAATTCCTTCAGCTTGTCGAAATTTTAAATATTAAGCCAGAATTTTTGCTTATACCGATAAAAAAGTAATTTATTTTGAACAAAACCGATGAATAAATCATCGGTTGGCTAGCCTGTGGGCTAGCCTTTTC